>Ga0208613_1000031_pt1 | contig 78515 bp, 47 predicted proteins | sample CryBogmetaGMA6M_FD_184543 | JGI IMG/M metagenome (GOLD analysis project Ga0208613, IMG submission 184543) | Freshwater microbial communities from Crystal Bog, Wisconsin, USA - MA6M (SPAdes) | ecosystem: Environmental > Aquatic > Freshwater > Lake | place: Crystal Bog, Wisconsin, USA | collected... | reverse complement strand
TTTTAACCCCGAAACTTGAGTTAATTATTATTTTTGATTGGTGGATTCAATTGATAAAGGCTTGAAATAAAGTTGAAAAGAATGGTCTTTAATCAACCCGCTGATATATTACACTGTATACAGGTCTATCCGACAACGGTCACAGCAATACAGTTTGACCTTATTGGTACTGCCCGGGTCGGTAAATATGTCATTAATCATAGTTTAATAACCCCTGGCCTGGTGAACCAGTTTCCGCCGTTATTACTGGTCTGCTCATACAGTTCATCCTGCAAGAATTAGCTCAAATAAATATAATAGCCATGAAAAAGAAAATCCTCTTCCTGTTCCTGCTGGCAGCTATGACGGCCGGATTGAATGCACAATCACAAACAAGGACCGAAAAAGACCTCCTGGGTGAAAAACAGATTCCTGCCGACGCATACTATGGAGTGCAGACTGCGAGGGCCCTTGAAAATTTCCAGGTCAGCGGGGTAAAAACAAATTTCTACCCCGATTATGTGAGGGCTTATGCAATGGTAAAGCTGGCAGCCGCCAAGGCCAACGCTGATATCGGAAGATTGAAGAAAGAAAAACTGGATGCAATTGAAAAGGCATGTAAGGCAGTTATAGATGGAAAATATCATGACCAGTTTATAGTTGACCTGTACCAGGGTGGTGCGGGGACGTCAGCCAATATGAATGCCAACGAAGTACTGGCCAATATTGCCCTGGAAATGAGCGGTCATAAAAAAGGGGAATACCAGTATATTGAGCCGCACGACGATCTGAATATGGGGCAGTCAACAAACGATGTGTATCCTACGGCCATTCATGTTGCCTTGTTGTTACACAACGACAAGATTATTAAAGAAGCACAATTATTATCGGATGCCCTTCATAAAAAAGGAGATGAATTTAAAAATCTCCTGAAGATGGGCCGCACTGAAGGACAGGATGCCGTACCAATGACCCTTGGCCAGGAATTCCATGCTTTTGGCGCCCAGCTTGATGCGGAAATCAAAGGCCTACGATATTGTGAAGCTTATTTATACGAAGAAAATATGGGAGCTACCGCTATTGGTACAGGTATTACAGCATCACCGGGTTATGCCGAAAAATGTGCAATTCACCTTGCTGAAATTACAGGAAAACCGATGGTATTGCACCCGGAACTGATAGCTGCCACATCAAGCATGCAAGGGTTTGTGATGTACTCCTCTGCATTGAAAAGCCTTGCTGTGGCATTGTCAAAGATCGCAAGTGATTTGATCTTCCTTACAACAGGCCCGCGCACAGGTATTTTTGAAATTAATTTACCTCCGCTCCAGCCGGGATCTTCGATTATGCCTGGCAAGGTCAATCCCGTGATGCCCGAATTAATGAATGAGGTATGCTACAAAGTTATGGGCAATGATGTCACAGTCACAATCGCCTCACAGAACGGGTTGCTTCAACTAAACGCGTATGAACCGGTTGTTGCCATTGCCATCATGGAGTCGCAGGCGATCTTTTACAAAACGATGCCATTGTTCCGGAAGAATTGCATAGCCGGGATAACCGCAAACGAAAAAGTTCTGCAACATTATATTGATTACAGCGTAGGGATCGTAACCGCTTTAAACCCGGTCCTGGGGTATGAGAAGACCACAGAATTGGCGAAGGAAGCCCTCCAGCAGAATAAAGGGATACTGGAACTTATCCGCGAAAAGAAATTATTGACCGAAGACCAGATTAAACAATTACTGGATCCTGCAAACCTGACAAAACCGAATCAGGATCCTAACATGGAGTAATTATTAATTAAAACCTAAAACCAAGAGTTATGAAAAGCTTTACAAGACCGATCAGCAGTATGCTGGTAATCATTGCGATGATGGCAAGCATGTTTACCTATGGACAAACAAAGAAATTGCCGAATATTGTCATCCTTGCAACCGGGGGTACCATTGCTGGGGCAGGTGCGAGTTCAACAGGATCCGCCTATACTTCGGGCCAGGTTAAAATCGAGGCCATGATCGATGCCGTTCCGAATATCAGGAAACTAGCTAATCTGAGAGGAGAACAAATCGCCAACGTCGGATCGCAGGACATGAACGTGAAGGTGTGGATCGACCTGGCAAACAGAATCAATGAATTGTTAAAGACAAATGATGTTGACGGTATTGTAATTACCCATGGAACAGATACACAGGAAGAGACAGCTTTTTTCCTGAACCTGGTGGTAAAAAGCGATAAACCTGTCGTTCTGACTGGTTCCATGCGGCCCTCAACAGCACTAAGCGCCGATGGCCCCTTGAACATGTATAATGCTGTTGCCCTGGCTGCTAATCCAAATGCCAAAGGGTATGGCGTGATGGTTTTAATGAATGACGAGATCCATTCCGCACATGCAGTTAAAAAAATGATGAGCACGCCGGTTCAGACCTTCCAGTCACCTGATGAGGGAATGATGGGAACAGTGATTTTTGGCGATGTCCAGTTTTTTCATAAGCCACACGGCCTAAATACTACAACCAGTGAGTTTTCAATTGACGGAGTGAAGGAGTTACCTCGTGTTGACATTGTTTACACTTGTGCTGATGTATCTACCGATTTAATCGATATCATGGTTAAAGCCGGGGCAAAAGGAATTGTGATTGCAGGTGTTGGCGACGGAAACATGAATGCCGGGACACTTGAAGCTGCTAAAAGAGCAACTAAAGCGGGAATCCCGGTGGTAAGGGCTACGCGAGTGCCTATCGGTGCAGTTTTAATTAATGGTGAAGTCAATGATAAGGAATTCGGTACAATCTGTTCAGACGAACTCAACCCCCAGAAGGCCAGGGTACTTTTAATGTTAGCCCTTTTAAAAAAGAGGAGCTGGGAGGATATGCAGAAACTGTTCATTGAATACTAACCAAGCAAAACCTATTTGCCATGAAGCTCCACCATAAAATATTGTGGATTTTGTTTATCTTTTTTCTTCCAGCAGTAGTAAGCGCACAGGAAAAAGAACCTCAGACAGGCGACACTACCCACTATCGAACTTTAATTCCTGAATCGAAACAAGGTCTTCTCCGAAACGTCGATATGATTGCCAATATGCAATTTGGCCTGGAAAACGCTTTTTCGAACCAGGCTACAGGAAATTTTGATTACACGGGATCGAGGTTCAGGTTTGAGCAGTTCAGGTTGGAATTTAAAGGCCAGGTTTTCAAAAGCGTTTACTTCCGATTCAGGAACCGTTACACCAAAACCCCTGATGTTCAATCAGTAGACCATCTTTATGGGTCGGTGGACCTCGCATATATACGTGTGACTCTTTCGAAAAAGTGGAACATTTCACTTGGAAAAATGTGTGCCGACTGGGGAGGAATCGAATTTGACATGAATCCGATCGATATTTATGAATACTCGGATATCATTGAAATGGCCGATAATTTTCTCACCGGTGTGGGGGTAAGCTACCAGTTCCATAAAAATCATTCATTTACTTTCCAGGCGTTGAATTCCCGGACAAAAACCTTCAATGAATTATATGGCAATCAACCGAATATTACCGAATCAAAGTTCCCGTTGATGCTGGTTGGTAATTGGAGGGGAAGCTTTTTCCATGGCAAATTCAATACGATCTGGTCCTATGCAATATTCAGCGAAGCTAAAAATATTTTCATGAACTATATTGCACTTGGCAACCAGCTCCATCTTGGAAAGTTTACCATTGAATACGACTTCAAATGGAGCTCCGAAGATCTTGACAGGACAGGTATTGTAAGCGCCACCGTACCGGATGTGTTGATCAGGGGAACCGATACCCTGAATTTTCCGTATGCTGTCAAAAACACCCTCTATTACAGTCACTGGCTGCACCTCTACTACCGTATAAATAAGCACCTTAATGTTGCATTAATAGGTATGGTGGACTTTGCGAAGTGGCAATCTGATGTCGACCCCCTGAAAACTACCAATGACATCAGGGTTGCGTGGGGCTATATTCCTACAATAGAATACTATCCGTTTAAAGACTTAAACCTGCGTTTTTATGCAACCTGGGTCGGGAGGATATATAATTACTCAGGTTATGCAAAGGATCAATTGGGAGCTAAAGACTATGCAACGGGAAGATTTCAAATTGGCTTTATCTCCCCGCTTGGAATTTTATAGCAGTTCAGGCTTCTTATAGTAAAATGAGGAAGTCTGAAAACACCGTTTTCAGACTTCCTCTTATTGTTAAAGATATATTGATCATGGAAAAAAAATCTTCAACCCGGAAAAAATCAGTTATTTCTTTCATACTTTGCTTTGTTGCAGCGCTGGGAATAACTTTTTTTCTCAAAGAACCCGGTTTTACAGATTCTCAGGTATATGTCATCTTTCTGCTATTCTTTTCTATCGGCTTGTGGTTAACCGAAGCCATCCCTGCATTTGCCGTGAGCCTTTTCATAATATCATACCTGGTATTTGCACTTGGCAATAAGCATTTTAATTCAGCTCCGGAAAATATTGAGCATTATGTTCGAACATTTTCCGACAGCATCATTTGGCTTTTACTGGGCGGATTTTTCCTGGCCAAAGCCATGGCCAAAACAAAATTAGATGAAGCGCTTTTCAAGTTTACACTTAAAGTTGCAGGAACAAATCCACGGAATTTATTGATTGGAATAATGGGTACAACCATGCTTGCTTCCATGCTGTTGTCCAATACAGCTACCACTACCATGGTGCTGGCGGCCTTAATGCCCTTGCTTAAATCACTGGATAAAAAATCCGGGGTTGCCAAAGCATTGTTATTAGGTATTCCGCTTGCTGCCACTGCCGGTGGCATGGCTACAATTGTTGGTACGCCTGCAAATGCCATTGCCGTTGGAGCCTTGCAAAATGCTGGAATTACCATTGAGTTCATCCAATGGATGATGTATGGAGTCCCAATTGCAATAGTTGTAACCGCGGTTTGCTGTTTCGCATTGATTAGGGTTTATATAAAGGATACCACGCCCATTTCTACTGCGTTTCTTGATGATCTGGAAACTGATGTTTCAAAGGAAGCAACACTTCAACGCAATATTGTAATCGGTGTAATACTTGTTACCGTCGGATTATGGGTCACCGGCTCTTTACATGGAGTAAAAGCAGCAGCCGTATGTGCAGTGCCACTTGTTGTACTTACTTTAACAGGGGTACTTAATGGAAAAGATATTCAAACTTTAGGATGGGATACGCTTTTATTGGTTGCCGGAGGTTTGTCGCTAGGTCTCGCCCTCGCTAATACCGGTATCTTAACCCATTATGCCGGAATTCTGATCACCTTACAATTGAACAGCATTTTGTTGCTTTGTGTTTTTGGTTTTTTAGCTATGATCCTGGCCAATGTTATGACCAACTCAACAACAACCACTTTAATGGTCCCCATTTGCCTTGCCATACTACCTTCTTTAAAGTCAGAAGTGGCTCTGATCATTGCACTTTCATCATCATCAGCTTTATTATTACTTGCTTCAAGTCCTTCGAATTCGATTGTGTTCAACACCGGTTATCTTGAACAGAAAGATTTCAGGCTGACCGGAATAATATTTGGCCTCCTTGGGCCGCTCCTGGCGATACTTTGGGTGCTTTTACTCTCATGATAAATTAAATAGCAATGAAGGTTAGTTCAGTTACAAGTCTTCTCATTTGCAGTGTAAGCCTCTTTCATAAGTTTTCATTGATGGAAGTCGAAACCCATGTTAAATTCAGGTGTTATTAATTGTATATTTCGGATTATAAATAATACACATGAAATTTAGTACCGGCTTACTTAATAATTCCTTTCTCCTGCTCATTTTTTTATGTACGATTGCTGTCAGGGTTGACGCACAAAAAAATGACACGATCTTTTTGCTGAACGGGGACAAGATCACCGGCGAGATAAAGAAATATGAGAGCGGGCAAATGAAGCTGAGTACCGAAGGGATGAGCATCGTATATATCGAATATGACAAGATCAAGACGATACATTCGGGTAAATATTATGAGCTTGTTAAGAAATCGGGCTTCAGCTATTATGGGTCAATCCTGAAATCCGATTCGGCCGGATGTGTATGTATTATCATTTCGAATGATACTGTTACGGAGCGGATCCTGGATATTGTTGAAATAACAAAGATCAATAAGCGGTTCTGGAAAAAATTCTACGGGTCGCTTGACCTGGGGGCAAACTATTACAAGTCGACAAATACCATACAGGTTTATTTCGACGGTGTTATTAATTACCGGGCCAGGAAGGACCTGTTTTCTTTTACGGTGGACCTGTTCTATAGCCAGCAGCATATTTCCGACTCGGTCGTGATTTCGCAGAAATATGACATTGCCCTGGAATACAGCCATTTTTTCCAGGGGAAATTCTGGATGGGGCTTGGGACAAAGGTGCAGAGGAACAGCGAGCTGGACCTGGATTACCGTTACCAGCTGGGCCTGGGCGCAGGATATGATATTGTACATACCAACCCGATCAGGTTCTACTTTATGGGAGGACTTCTTGCCAACAGGGAAAAACCAACTGATTCGGTCAATGCCTCAACAAATTTCGAAGGAATTGTCGCGACCAAATTCACCTGGTTGCGGTACAGGCACCCCAAGGTTAATATAACGACCGGACTCAATTATTTTCCAAGTCTTTCGGTTGCAGGGAGGCACAGGCTGGAATACAATCTCTCGGCAAAGTACGAGGTGTTCAGGGATTTTTTTGTCGGGCTTTCCTATTATGACGATTACGACAGCAAACCTACAGGAGGGGGCCCGGCGCTTAATGACTGGAGCGTGGTTTTCACCATAGGCTTCACGTTTTAAAGTGAGCGTATAATCAGAACCTGACGCCTGTAGTAAAGATAATTGACTCCAGTTCGTCGCTTTTCCCGCTTTTGAACACATTATTTCCATCGGCAGCAAAGAGGTGCCGGTATTCAAGCCGGATATACCCAATCTTCAACGGTTTAAATTCGAACCCCAATGCAAAACCCTGGGTCATGAGACCCCGTCGCTTCCCTAAGTAATAATAGACCCCTGAAAGGAAGCCATCGTAATCATTAAAGAATTCATACCTGCCGGCTACCGAGAATTTTTTCAGGAAAGCGTATCTTGCCTGAATAAGTCCCGAGAACATAGTTGCTGTTTTATTCGTGTCGGGTTGCATCTGGCTGTTTGTCTGTGCTGCGAAGTCCAACTGTCCTGTGAGGCTTATCTGCTCAGTAGCCTGGTATTGAATGATGAGGTTATTGTAAAGCAGATTATGGTCGGTCTCAGCATCAGCCAGCGATGCGTTTCCGAAGAAGTTGTTATAATTAAACGTGAGATTTGGAATTGGTTTGTAGTATACAAATGTGAGGCCGGCCATGCGGGTATTTTTTGAGTAGGCAAGGGAATAATTATTGCCGACCATGATACCTCCCCAGAATTTTTCTGAATAATTCCAGGACAATTTAACTCCCAGAACACTACCCACCTCATAATATCCGCCTACTGAGACCGAACTCAGATAGTTCAGTACAGGCCAGGATGATTCAATGCCCACAGGATTCAGGAAATATCCGAAATCAAGCCAGACTTTCTTCCCTAACCTGAACCCGAAATTGGCCTGCCTTATATTTTTAATAAACTGGGCTTCGGGCGCAGCCAGCAGGTTAGGGGCATCTCCATACTGGATCGCAAGTTTCCCACGGACCCTGTCGGCGGTATAACCAATTTCGATGGCTGCGACATTCATTCGTATCTGGTCCTGAACCGGGCAGTTGCCAGCAAAAGGAACAACATTGGACGTGTCGCCCTTGAGGTTTATAGTCCCGTTATAATAAGCATCGATGTAAAATCCGAAAGTGAAATGCTTAAGTCTTCCAAACACTTCATTTTTTAAATCTTCGGTAATGCTGTCTGCTTTACTTTGTGCATTCAGTTGCCCGGAAAAGAACATCAGCAAAAGCAATGCAATGAAGATAGTTTTTTTGTTTTGCAGCATGTTGTAGTTCATTAAGATTCTTTCCGCAAGACAACTATTTCCAACCCCCTCCCAGTGCCTGGTATAGCGAAACTATACTTTGAACCGAATTCAATTGTGCCTGTGAAAGCTGTATCTCGGCCTGGTAAAGGAGCCTCTGGGCATTGATAACGTCAAGGTAACTTGCGTAACCTGCATTGTATAACTGGTTTGAAAGGTCAAAAGCAGTTTGTGCGGCATTCCTCAGGTTCTGCTGTTCGGCCACCATCCGTTTCGTTTTATCAACACTGAGCACACCGTCAGAAACTTCTCCAATAGCCGTATATATTGCTTTCTGGTAGGTTGCCAGTATTTCTTCATGATAAGCCTGTGATTTGTGAAGGTTTGCCCTGAGTTTTCCGAAGTTGAATATGGGGGCCACCAATCCGCCAACAGCTGAGCTGATGATTCCAGCGCCGAGGGTTGAATATCCTGCGGAAGCGTTAATTGAAAGGGTAGGCATCATCATTCCCCTTGCAACGCCTATCTGGGCATTGGCCGAAACGAGCTGCTGTTCTGCAGCGATCAGGTCGGGCCTTCTCACAATAAGGCGTGAGGGTATACCCGCCTTCGGGATAATATTGGTATCAACCTGGGCCATCAGTGGACTGCCGGTGATGACACTTCCCGGGAGATCGCCTAATAACAGCCTGAGTGCGTTTTCCTGTATGCCAACAGCTTTTTCAAGTGAGGGGATCTGCGTTTTAACTGTAGCCAGTTCTGCCTGGGCCTGGGCAACTACCAGGCCTGACGCGGTTCCCGCGATCATCTTGGCTCTCACCAGGGCAAGGGCCTCTTCACGTATTTTAACCGTTGACCTTGTAATCCTTAGTTCTTCCCGGTATTCGATCAGGGAATAGTACCCCTGGGCAATGCTTGAAATAAGATAAATGTACGTCGCCTGCCTGTATGCCACCTGTGAGAGCATCTGGGCCCTGGCTGATTCCTTGGCCCTTCTCAGCTTGCCCCAGATATCCAGCTCCCAGCTCAGGTTGCCGGTTCCCCAGAGATCGGAATACTGGATGGTTGACTTTGATGCGGGGCTCTGCATACTCTGATACGACGCTGCCCCCTCCGCGCTGAAACTTGGGTACAGGTCGGCCCTTGCCGATTTGAACTGGGCCATGGCCTGGTTCACCCGGGCATAGGCTATCCTCAGGTCGAAATTCGCCTGTATGCCCTTTTTAATCAGGCTATGCAGCACGGTATCCTTAAAGAGATAGGTCCAGGACGTATCAGCAAATGATATGGTGTCGCCGTTTACCTCAAACCTGTATTGCTTGCCAAGGTCTGCCTGGGGCCGCTTGTAATTCGGACCTATCTTGCAGCTGTTAATGCCGAAGATCATAATGGCAGCAATAGCCATAATGATATATTTTTTCGAAATCATATCGTATTATTGAACAATTTGAATACTATTTTGACTCTTGTGAAGCTTCTGTTTCTGTATGTTTCTTCCCGAACAGTTTTTGCTCAAGCTGCTCGAAAATAACATATAAGGTCGGCACAACAAGAACCCCGCAAATCGTTGCGATAAGCATCCCGCCGAAAACCGAGGTTCCGAGGGCATTCCTGCTGTTGGCGCCGGCTCCCGTAGCTATCACCAAAGGCAAAACGCCAAGGATGAATGCGAATGAAGTCATCAGGATCGGCCTGAAACGCAATTTTGCGCCTGCAACCGTCGCTTCAAAAAGGCCCATGCCCGATTGGAATTTCTGCCTGGCGAATTCAACGATAAGGATGGCATTCTTAGCGACAAGGCCGATAAGCATGATGAGACCGATCTGTGCGAAAATGTTATTCTGCAGACCGCGTATCCACTGGAACCCGAAAGCGCCGAAAATTCCGAAAGGCATGGCAAGCAGGATAGGAAGCGGCAGAAGCCAGCTTTCATACTGTGCGCAAAGCAGGAGGTAAACAAAAACAAAGCACATGGCAAAGATCATAGGCGCCTGTCCCCCCGAAATAAGTTCCTCACGTGTCATACCCGAGTATTCGTACCCGAACCCGTAAGGAAGTGTTTTGGCTGCGACGGTTTTGAGGGCATCTATACCCTGGCCAGTTGAAAATCCGGGGGATATATTGGCTGTCATATCGGATGAACTGAAAAGGTTGAAGCGTTTGACGATATCAGGGCCCTGAACAGGCTTTACGCTAAGCAGGGTCCCCAGTGGCACCATGCCTCCCTGGATGTTCCTTACATAAATTTTTGAAAGGTCCTCGGGATTTGCACGGAATTTGCCGTCGGCCTGTATGATCACACGGTAGGATTTTCCGAACTTGTTGAAATCGTTCACGTAATAACTGCCAAACATGGCCTGGAGAGCCCCGTAGATGTCACTTACAGCAACACCCATTTTCTTTGCCTTTTCATTATCGAGGTCGATGTAGAACTGGGGAACATCCATACGCATCGAGGTAAAGATCGAAGTGAATTCCTTATGATTCTTTGCTTCGTTTACAAAAGCCCCGGTGACCTGGGCTAACTTTGCAGTGCCCGAACCGGTCTTGTCTTCAATCTGGAACTCGAGACCGCCTGTCTTTCCAAGGCCCGGAATGGCCGGTGGATTAAATGCGATTGCGATGCCTCCCGGAATTTTCGACATCCTGGCCTGAACACTGGCAATGATCTGGTCGGAAGTCTGATCTCTCTTATCCCACGGAAGAAGGTTAATGAATGCCATTGCATTGGTAGTATTGACAGAGTTGTCGAGAATACTGTAACCGGGTACGATCAGGGAGAATTTTATTCCTTTGGTGTCGGCCAGGATCTTCTCTACCTGCTTCATCACCTTGTCGGTCTCTTCAAGTGAGGCGGCTTTGGGTGTTGAAGCGTTGATAAAGAAATATCCCTGGTCTTCCGTCGGGATAAACCCGGTAGGAAGGATTTTCATGATAAAGATCATCAGCGCCGTAACAACTACAAGAAAGAGAACAGGCTTCAGAGGTTTGTGAAGAAAGTTGTTCACCATTTTACCGTAACCGCTTACCGTTTTATCAAACCCCGTGTTGAACCCGTTGAAGAGTTTTCCCACAATCCCTTTTTTCTTGCTCGAAGGCCTGAGGATGATGGCGCAGAGTGCCGGGCTAAGGATAAGGGCAAGAACCGCAGAGATAAGAACAGACGCGATGAGGGTTATTGCGAACTGCCGGTACATGACCCCGGTTGTGCCGCCAAGGAAGGTCGTGGGCACGAATACAGCACAAAGAACAAGCGTAATGGTAACGATTGCCCCGGTTATTTCTTTCATGGTTTCTTTGGCAGCGACAAGGGGTGTCATATGAAGATGATCGATCTTCTCCTGGATGGCCTCCAGGACCACTATCGCATCATCGACTACAATTCCGATAGCAACAACCAGGGCAAAGAGGGTCAGAAGGTTAATTGACAGGTGGAAGAAAGAGAAGGCGGCAAGGGCACCAACCAGCGAGATCGGAACTGTGATTGCCGGGATAAGGGTTGCGCGCCAGTCCTGAAGAAAAATAAATACAACGATAAACACCAGTATAAATGCCTCTAAAAGTGTTTTTATTACTTCGTCGATGGATGCAGTCACGAATAAAGTGGTGTCCAGCGCGGTTTCATAGGTTATCCCTTTGGGAAACTCCTTCGACAATTCCTGCATAGCATCATCACAAGCCTTTTTTACTGCAAGCGAGTTTGATCCCGGGGCCTGGTAAACTGCAATTGCAGGAGCCGTCTTGCCATTGAGCCTGGAATAAGCGTCGTAAGTCTTTAACCCAAGCTCCGAACGTCCGATATCTTTAATTTTTACAAATGATCCGTCGGGATTTGATTTGATGATGATATTATCGAACTCTTTCTCTTCAGTAAATCTTCCCTTGACCCGAACTACATAGCTTACCTGCTGGCCTGCAGCTGCAGGATTTTTCCCGATCTGCCCGGGAGCCGATTCAAGGTTCTGGTCCCTGATGGCTTTCTCAACATCCTGGGCCGTAATCCCCAATCCTGCCATACGTTCGGGGTTAAGCCATATCCTCATCGCATAGTCATCTCCACCGAACAGAGTTACATCACCAACTCCCTTAATACGTTTTATCACATTTACTATATTGATGTTGAGGTAATTGGATAAAAATTTAGTGTCGTAGGCCGTATCACTCGAGGTCAGTGCGTAAAGCAAAAGAATGGACGGGTTCTTTTTCATCACAATGACCCCGCTCTGGTTCACCTCCTGGGGTAAAACGTTGTAGGCACGCTGGGCGCGATTCTGCACATTAACAGTAGCCATGTCGGGATCGGTGCCGACTTCAAAAAAAACAGTGATAAGGCAGGATCCGTCATTTGCACACTGGGATTGCATATAGATCATGTTATCCACCCCGTTGATCTGCTCTTCCAATGGGACCGAAGTGGTCTTCTGAACCACTTCAGCGCTGGCACCAGGGTAGTAGGCAGTCACTGTCACCGTCGGAGGAACAACATCAGGATACTGTGATATCGGAAGAGAGATCATACTCAGTATCCCAACCAGCAGGATCAGGATCGCGATGACGGAGGATAAGATCGGTCGTGTGATAAACGTCTGGAGCATAATGAAGGGGGTTTGGAATATATGCTAATTTTTTATTAATGAATTTCGAATAATGAATAACGAATGTTGATTTTTGAATTAAATTTCGCTATTTCGCTTTTCGCTTTTCGCATTTTATAAAGATCCCGGCCCCGGAAGTGTCAGTGTGTCTTCAACCATCACAGGGCTGATCCTCATGCCTTCCTGGAATTTCTGGAAGCCTTCGAGCATGATCTTTGATCCTGGCTTAAGTCCGGCATTGATGACGATCTTATTCTCAAAGTTCCGGCCTGTCAGCACGGGTACCCTCGTCACCTTGTTGCTATCGCCCACCACGAACGCGAAGTATTTTCCCTGCAGAATGGTAAGCGCACTCTGGGGAACGATAACTGTGCTGTCTCTTGCCCCGAGCACAAGCTGCACCTGGCAATAATTACCTGGCTTAATGATGTTCTCAGGGTTTGCCACCTTGGCCCGGAGTGCAATGGTCCCGGTACCTGGATTTATATTCCTGTCCATAAAATCGATATCGCCCGCGATAGGATATTTCCTTTTATCGGCCAGGGTGAGGTAAACCTTGATCGGACCTTCTTTTGTGAGAAATCCTTTGTGCGTTGATACATACCGCATAATGGCCAGGTAGTCGGTTTCATTCATCTGAAAATTGACATACATGGGGTCAACGGCAGAGACCGTGGCAAGAAGCGTGCTTTCACCCCTGCCGACGAGGTTCCCCGGCCTTACCTGTACAGCTCCTATATAACCCGTAATGGGAGAATCCATCGAGGTATATGAAAGATTAAGCTTTGATTGTTCCAGGTCGGCTTTTGAACTGGCAACTGCAGCCCTGGTTTGTTTTTCGGTTGTCACCGCAACATCATAATCATTCTGGCTGATGGCATTGGTGGCAAGCAGCGGTTTGAGCCTGGCTACGTCGAGTTTGGCTTTTTCCCAGGCTGCGGTCTTGTTATCGAGATCAGCTTTGGCATAATCAAGGTTGTTCTTGTACTGTTCCTGTTCGATCATGAAAAGGGGCTGGCCTTTTTTTACCATACTGCCTTCCAGAAAGGTCCAGTTCATCAGGTATCCTTCAACCCTGGCCCTGATGTCGATGGTTGGGATACCTTCGGCCTGGCCGACCATATCGAGGAAAATAGGGACGGAGCTTCCTCTCAGGGTCATGACTTTGAATTCCGGTGCATTAACAGGCCCTTTTTCTTTTGATTTGCATGCACTGAACGACAGGGTTGCGAAGACCATTGCAAAACAAAGAAACCAGCTAAAATATTTCTCTTTCATAAAGGATGGATTAATTTTGTTAATGCTCAAAAATAACAAAATCTATCTGTCTGGAAAAACAATATTGAAAAATAGTTCCATAACTTTGGGAAAATAACCGGGCAGGCATGAGATGTGCGAAATGCCTGCCTGAATTCACCTTAGCATGAAAGAAAGAATTCTTAAATTCTTCCCCTTTGTAAACCTGGTGTCGGGATACAGTCTTGGCGACCTGAGATGGGATCTGCTTGCCGGCACCACCCTCGCATTTTACGCCATCCCGACTTCAATGGCCTATGCCAGCCTGGCCGGGTTGCCTCCTGAGACGGGAATATATTGCTACCTTTTTGCAGGTTTGCTTTATTTTATCTTCGGTACTTCCAGGCAGCTTGCCATTGGACCTACGTCTGCCATTTCAATAGTTGTCGCTTCCTCTGTCGGAGTTCTTGCAGGAGGTGATCCTGCAAAGGCGGTGGTGCTTGCTTCTTTAACGGCCCTGCTCATGGCAGGATTCTTCCTCCTGGCATGGATTATAAGACTCAGTTCATTGATCAGTTTTATCAGCGACACCATACTTGTCGGGTTTAAAGCGGGAGCAGCAATGGTGATCGCTTCAACCCAACTCCCGAAACTATTCGGGATCAAAGCGGAAGGGAGCAGCTTTTTTGAAAGAATATGGGATCTGCTAAACAGCCTGGGCGGGACCAGGCCAGTGGTATTGATTCTCGGGCTTGCTGCCTTTGCCCTGTTGCTTACCGGCAATTATTTCTTCAGGGGCAAACCTGTCTCGCTCTTAATTGTTATTGGTTCGATATTGCTCGTTACTTTCACAGGCGTCGGGAAAATGGGGATAGATGTAGTGGGAGAGATCCCCAGGGGTATCCCTGTCCCGGGGATTTCATTTATTTTCGATGCAAAAGATTTCAATGATATCTTCTTCCTGGCCATGGCATGTTTTTTCCTTTCCTACGTGGAAAGCATATCTGCCGCCCGGGCTATAGCAAGGGACCATGATTATGAAGTGGATCCCCGCCAGGAATTGCTTGCCCTTGGCGCTGCCAACCTTGCAGCATCACTGGGACATGGTTACGCAGTAGCCGGGGGATTGTCGCAGTCAAGAGTTAATGATAAAGCAGGTGCAAAGACCCTGGTTTCCTTGCTTTTTACATCTTTAATCCTGGGGATGAGCCTGTTGTTCCTTACCGGCTTGTTTAAAAACCTGCCGCATGTCATACTGGCTGTGATCGTACTGGATGCCGTTATTGGATTGATTGATCTGAAGGAGCTGAAACACCTCTTTAGTGTAAGCCGTTCTGAGTTCTGGGTGGCAACAATAACAATCCTTGCCGTCATGGTTTTAGGGGTGTTGCAGGGCATAGTGATCGCAGTGATCCTGTCAATCATTACCATTCTTAAAAAAACGGCCACACCTCATATAGCCGTGCTTGGAATTGTCCCCGGTACAAAAAGCCTTTCCGACATAACCAGGCATCCCGACAATATTCTTATTGATAAAGTCCTGATCCTTCGCCCGGAGGTCTCAATTTTGTATTTTAACACCAATCACATCAGGGAAGATATACGAAAAAGAATGGAAGTCTACGGGAGACAACCCAAATTGGTGATCCTCGACCTTTCGTCCGCTAATTTTGTTGATGTTGCCGGCGCCAGGTTCATCCTGCAGTTCGAAGAAGAACTGAAGAACAAGGGAATAATGCTCAGGATCGTTGATGCCCTGGGCAGCGTAAGGGATATTCTGCGTGCCGAAGGCCTTGAAAAGGCGATTGGCCATATAAGCAGGAGAATAAGTTTGCATGATGTGCTTGAGGATTTCCAGTCGGGACGTTTAATTGCCGATGAAAACCAACCGGAATTACCACTGGCATCCGGGTGAACCTGAACAATTTTTTCAGCAGACCAGGGTTGAGACTTTAATCTCTCCCGGTGAATTCCCCTCCCATGGGGAGGACCCAGGGGCCAGAGCCCTGCCCTGTGGTTAAGGCCGATTTGTAATATGCTTACCTGGGGAAGAAATAAGTATAACCGAGAACAATACCGAACGACTGTGCAAAAACCCCCGATCTGACCTCGGGGCTTTCACCGGGTGTTATGATTGCAATGGGGTCGATCTGCTTATGCAGGCTGAATCCGTACGTAAAGCCAAGGGTTATGATCTGCTTTGGCCGATGGTAAGATAAACCAGTCGAAACATAATACAGGTCCCATTGCCCCGTGCCGTGGGTCATCACCCTGGAATCCTCGGTCGGAGTATATGAAGAGAAGTCTGTCCTTGCGCCCAGCAAAAGGCTGAACGACTTCCCCAGCATCTGGTCCAGCCCGATTCCTGCATTGAATACCGGCTTTGAAGCCGTGCTGTAATACAGGTAATGTTTGAGTTCGTTTTGCATTTGTGCGCTATCCTTCAGGGATGCCGGGTATATCATGGGACTTGCGTCGGGCGACATGATGTTGTATGATTTGATGGCCAGGAAGTACTCAGCCGAAAGGGCAATCCTGGTTTTTCCGGTCCTGAATTCAACCCCCAGTCCGAAAGACCACGGATGTTTGTACTTTGCATCAGCCGATTTGTCCTCAGCCCTTATCATATAAGGCTGCCGGCCCGAATTAACCGTACCCGAGGAATAGTAAGATTCTTCTCTCCTGGTGCTGCCGGTGCCGTATAATAAAATGGAAGGAGTGGTAATGGTGAACCCTATCCTCCAGTGCTTCAGTTCCCAGTCTATCCCGAGTTTGAACAGGGTGCCCACCGTAACATATTTCATCGTCTGCGTTGAACTTGACAGGCTCATCGAGGCATTGGTATCCTTAACCGACACTGCCCTCGAATTATTCGTTATCGAAGATGTCTCCCCCCTGTAAGTGCCGAAGTTGGTGATACCGATACCAAGGTTTTTATTGATCCTGTAACTGAGACAAAGACCAAACCATTGCTCGTTAAGCTGGTTCACATAATCCAGCTCCCCAAGGTACTGGTCACTCCCGGGTATAGCTGAAGTACCTCCCTCCGCGGCATACCTGGTGCTCATCATTACATTGTTGAAATTCCTTGTCAGTAACGACCAGGAAAGTTTAAGCCCCTGCACTTTAACATAGCTTATCATTCCTGCAAGGATTGAAGGATATATGCTCAGCTGTGCCGAATTAAGGTTGATCCCGGTGCCTCCGCCATCGCTCAGCTTTATCTTGTCAAGCTTGTAAATATTCCCGTCAACCGAAAGATTCGGGAATTCGATATATGCAAGCCCACCGGGATTATAAAATGCTGCGCTGTTATCACGTGCACCGGCTATCATTGCCCCTCCGGTAAGAGTGCTCACAGCCCCAAATTGTTGCGACCAGTAATGATCGACCTGTGCACACACCGACATCGAAATAAACTGGAACAAGGCACAACCTATGACTTTATATTTTAAAAGAAATTCTTTCATTCAGGCAGAAAATCGATAACCTTGATACTTACTTTGATCATTCGTGTGGCTAAGGTAATAAAAGATGAGCTGTCTCCAATGATGCCCGCAAAGGATTATGAGCTGCAAATTCCCTGAATTGTTAATTTTACGCCCAAATTGAATTTGATGTTGCTCTCCCGTTGGATCTGCCTTGCACTGCTTGTATTTCTTTTCGGAACTCCTTCTGTTTCACAAAACAGTTTCCTGTATCATTCAAAGAGCGTCAACAGCCGTCTTCCTTACTCGGGACAGTTCAGGCATGTTGCCAACTACAGGGACGACATCATCGAAGAACTGGCGAAGGATCTGTTGCGCCCCCCGAAATATGTCAATATCACTGTCGGCTTCACTGAGGAGATCAGGCTTCAGAACGAAAAACCTTTAGTATATCTTGCGGATGTAAGATTGTCGGATTTCAGGCTTTCAGGATACCTGCAGTACCGTTCCTTTCCTATGGATGATGTGCTGAACCCTTCGGGATTCAGGTTTACTCTCAGGTTATCTTCAAAACTTGATACCACTGCATTCTCCTCAAGGGAATTTGACGGGAAATTCCCCGAAAGGGGAGGGGCTCTCGGTTTCAGGGCCCCCTCACTGCAAATGGATACAGCTGTTGACACAGTGATCGCAGGTAATTTTTCTTTTATTTATAAGGATGAGGACTGGCAGAGGTTCTATGCCCGAAAGGAGATGATAGACGACTATTATGCTTCGGCTGCGCTGATAGACAGCCTGGGAGCAGAGGCCAAAGGCTGGGCTATGACAGACCAGGCCCTGATCCCGTTCAACTATATCCGGCTGGCGGAACTGGTAAGGGTTGTAAACCTTATAAACAGCCGTGATTTCACTGATAAAATCGTTACATCAGGCCATGATCCGAAACAGCTGGCATCAAGGAACCTGGCACTGTACAAGCTTTCAAGGACCTGCCAGTTCAATCTTGCCGAAACACTGGACAAATCGGGGGTCCTGAATGGATTTCGATCTGCCGACAGCCTTTGCGGTTTCTTTGTTGACCGCCTGATGAGGTACATCCGCTTAAGTTCGCTTATGGACAATATTCACGGGAAGATTTACAAAGATTACCTTTCATCTTATTATTCACAGCATGTTTTCGAAAATGATACCGTTTTCATCAGGTCAGTGCTGATACGTATGTTTCCTGATGCCCGGCCTGATACACTTCTTCAGTATGTTTCCTCATGTATGATGAAGGCATACCGGGCTAAAGCCGCTGACCTGATTGGGGAGAAAAGATTCTCGGATGCGGTACTGCTGATGGAAAACGCCCGCAGCATGGCAGCAGTCAATCCATACCTTAAGGACCATAACGGATGGGAAAGCATGATGTCGGAAGCTGTCAACGGCATTTATAATTCCTATGCGGGAATAGCATCAAGCAGCCTGGAGAGGGGAAATACGGGTTTTGCCATGGAATACCTTCAGAAAGCTGAAGAATACAGGGGGAAATACCCTGCCTTTATCAACTCCGATTCCATATACCGAAGAGTTTACAGGGATATCTTTATCGGGAAACTCGATCTCTGCGACAGCCTCCTTGCCGGACATAATTATACCGATGCCCTTGCCTGTCTTAACAGCTGTGAATCGGCCTATAACGGGAGAATCCTGGAGATACTGGCTCCCGACATCTCGGGGAAAAAGGAAATTGCAAAGCGGGGGATCATAGCCTCTCTGGCAGGCAGGTGCAGGAAGGCTTTGAAACAAGACCTGCCCGACAGCGCCCTCATGTATTTCGACCATGCCTCGGCTGTTGCTGCCGGGCTTACAATGAACCCTCGTAATGTTGCCGGGCTCGATTCCCTGGCCCCTGTCATTGCTGTCGTCAGGGTAAAAAAGATAAACAACCTGGCCCTGGCATATTATCGTCACCGGCAGTTTTCAAGGGCTATACTCCAGTTCGGGGAAGCCCTGAAAATTTCTTCCGCCTATGCCATCCCGCCCGACCCTCTTGCCGATTCTGTTTTACGGCAGTCGTACAAGCAATGGCTTCTTGATAAGATAGCCGTGGAACAGAAACTAATATGGAGCAATAAGCCTGATTCCGCCCTCGGGTTTGTAAAAATGACAGTTGAGACTGCCAGGATGCAGGGCCTGGCCGATGATCATGACATCCTTAAGGCATTGGATTCCTATCGTTTAAAAATAAGCCTGCATGCCTGCGAAATGCTTGAAGACAGCCTGGGGCTCCTGAACATCAGGGCAGGACGTTGTTTCGCAAATAAAAACTTCAGCCGCGGGGCTGCCATACTTGGATATTCGGTCCGACTGGCTGGAATGACGCCTGGCTGCAGCCCCGTAATCAAACCCATGCAGGATTCGCTTCGAAAATACAGTGAGGCGGCAGGATACCAGCTTAATCTGGATGAGGCAGATAAAGATATGATCGCCGGCGAATATGAAGAGGGAATGCGTAAACTGGTGTTCAATGAGAAGTATTATTCACAGAAACGAATTGATCATTTCGGCATCCCACTGACATCGGTTTATGATTATGTAATATCACATGCCAACCCTTTCATCACATCAGTGGCACTTGAGTATTATCTTAACAACTCAGACCCCGCTGAAGCGTTGCGTTACCTTTTGCTTCTTCATGAACAGGGATTGCCTGACGACAGGAGCCGTACCTGGCAAGAGAAACTTGCGGCAGCCCTGGCTGCAAGGGATAAACGTATTTTCGGCGGTACAGACCCAAAGGATGTCCTCAGGCGTTATTCAGGTGCCATTTCCTGGATGGCCCGGTTCAATGAAGTGTATTTAAAGGAGTGGGCTAAATGAAAAATTCAAAATGCGATTGTAAATTTGAAACTGTTTGAAAAATAAAAACCTTGTCATGAAACGGAACCTTTTACTGATCAGTAATTCAACCAATGCCGGGGAAGAATACCTCGGATGGCCGACACCCTACATTGCCGCATTTCTTAAAAAATTCTCAGTCAGATCGGTGCTGTTTATCCCATACGCCGGGGTTAACCTCAACTCTCAAAGCATTCAAAAATCGTATGAAGTTTACGAAGAAAGGGTGAAAAGTGTTTTTGCAGGCTTCGGAACAGAACTTGTTTCAATACATCATGCCGATGACTTTCACAGGGCTGTCAGGCATGCCGAATGCATTGTAGTTGGAGGCGGCAATACGTTTCACCTGGTCAAAATGATGCATGAGACGGGTATCATGCATCTGATCCGCGATCAGGTGAGGCTGGGGATTCCCTATGTGGGCTGGAGCGCGGGCGCGAATACTGCCTGTCCTACAATGAAGACCACTAATGATATGCCCATTGCAGAACCATCATCATTCAGCTGCCTTGACCTTATCCCCTTCCAGATCAACCCTCATTACCTGGATGCAAATCCTTCGGGTCATGCAGGCGAAACAAGGGAACAAAGGATCCTTGAATTCCTCGCTGTCAACAGGGATATAAGAGTAGTCGGGTTGCGCGAATGCTGCCTTTTCTGGATAGAAGGGGATTCTGTGGAATTAAAAGGGAACAAACCATTGAGGGTATTCTCTTTCGGAAAGGATGCTGTTGAATATAAGGAAGGGGACCCGCTGGACTTTCTTTTGAACAGTTAGAACAGAATCGAGTCAGCCTATTGCCTATTGCCTAACAATCCTTGCCCATCCGTTTTCACCGTCCCTGCCAAAGGCTTTAAGAAAGTAAACGCCCGGGAGGATGTTTCCCGGCTTTATCACCGTACGGCGTGAATTTATTCCGTCCATATTAAACACCATACGCCCGGTGATGTCAAAAAGCTCAATCTTCCTGATCTCAGTGATTCCTTCAATGGTGAACCGATCAGTAATGGGGTTAGGGTATACCAATGCGATAAAATTCCCATGCTCGGCAATCCCCACATTGCCTACCGGGGTTTTTGTGATCACCCTTACAGGATGTCCAACTGCCGAATCCCCGCTGTCGGCCCTGGGAATGACTTCGAACACCAGCCATTTGTGAATACTGAGTGTGTCAACCGTGTAAGTGATATGGGTTGCCGTATCGATTATGGTTAAATTGATCCCCAGGGAATCAGCGCTGCGGTACCATTGATAGGTGCTCCCCTTTTCATTAAAACCATTGATGTCTTCGTAGGTATAACTGCCCGAAAGAACCGACTTGAAAACATACATGCCCTGTATTTTCACGTTATAGGCAACAGGGTCTGTTGGTACATTCGGGTTCCAGTCGTTATACCACGAAGTGTCGATGTTTCGTCCCGTAACCGTGTCGTGAAGCACGTAGGTTCTGAAAGGTTGGCCCTGCATTTCGGAAGTTTCCCAGCTGCTGTTTATCCTGTATTTAAAGGTGATGGGGTTCTTCTGGTAAAAAGCGGTGTCAATCAGAATTGTCGCATTGTATATGCTGTCCTTGTCATTGTCGTATAGGATGTCGTAGGCCCCGTTACCGTCGAACGAGCCCGCAACATCAACATGGTCATACTGCCTGCTGAAATGACCTGCCCTGGTCATATATTTCATGTTGCAGTAAAAAGTCATAGGGATTTTCGAAGGATTATAATCGTTATACCATTTAAGACAGTGGATCACACTGTCGGGAGCAAGCAGGAAGCGGTAAGGCTTTCCACGAAGCTCCATCCTGCTGGTATCGCCGTTGATCCTGAATTTAAAGGCTGCAACAGTCCCCGGCTCTATATTGTACATGATCTGGTATACATACCCTGTTCCAATCCTGGTCAGATGAGGCGAGCCCTGGTAATTATTCATATTGCCTTCGAGGTCGATAAAGTCAGTATTCGGATTAAAATTGCCCTGCTGGACAATATAACTCATATCTACCTGGAACCAGGTGTAATTAAGGTAGTCGTTATTCCACCAGCAGGTATAATAATTTATTCCCTGGCCGATCTTAACCTGGCGGTCAACAGTTTCGGTTATCGAATTATTGATCCTGAACCTGAAATGATAAACAAACCCCGAATCAATTCCCCCGGGCACTACCAGGCTGAATAGGTTATTTCCTGAAGGGACCAGCTGCAGGTCACCTATGGATGCTGTATCGAACACAGCATAAACATGGTCCAGGGCAGGGTCGAAGATACCGCTCCTTACAGCTTTGGTCATATTGACTTCCACTGAAAGAACAAATACGGTGTCGGTGGCTGCAACTGACTTTTCAGAAGTTAATATAGCCAGGATCAGGATCAGGGCTGTGCAGAGAGTTTGAATGGATCTTTTCATTTAAAGTAAAGCGGATTGCGTTGCAAAGATAGAAAATAAACGCATGCAGGCGGGTTTTAGTCTGTCAGCTGCCCCGAAGTGTTATTGGACAATGAATTTACCTCCTGTAAGGCCAGCGGGCGTCATCAGTTTATAGAAATACATGCCGGGAGCAGGGGTGTATTCAGGGTTCCATTTCAAGGTGTTTACACCCTGGGGAAGGTTCCCTTCAATGACGGTTCCTGCAAGCCTTCCGCTGAAGTCGTAGACAAACAGCTTTACCTCGGTCGGCCGGTCAAGCAATAGTTCAAAGTTCACGGGCCCGGCAGAGGGATTCGGGTAAACAGTCATGCGTAAATCCTGTGCAGCCTGCCGGCCGGGATTTTCGATACCTGTGAATACTGGCTTTGGCAGCCTCACCGTGGTATACAGCCTGTATTCGCCCGGGGTGAATGCCAGGGGGGCAGCCACATCGGAAACACTTAGCGAGTCCCCGCTGTAGAATTCATACCAGGTTCCTGTTTTTGTAAAGTTAGGAACGACATTCTGGGAGATGACATTAAAATTCCCCAGGATCACTGCATCCATCGTAGCATCGGTGAGAGTGATCCTCTTGGTGTAAGCTGCGGCATTCATGGTGAAAGTGCTGGTCCTGAATGCAGGTAATGTCTGTTTAAGCCCGATCAGCGAGTGGTAAACGTTGTAAAGATATTTTCTTCCCCACTGTGAAAAGTAATCCCAGCGGATCGGCTTAGGATCAAGGCGTGAAGATGAAGTCCCGGAGGGGTAATTGATCGAATAGTCATAGCCCAGCTCGCCGAACTGCCAGATCATTTTAGGACCGGGGATTCCAAGGAAAAAGTTTGCGCACAATGCTCCCCTCTGCAGGGCTGTTGCTGTATCCCTGGGGTTGTAAGGGGGCTTGCTGCTGTTTCCAGAACTGTAGTCGTTATACATCTGGCGTTCTTCGTCATGACTTTCCATATACCATACCAGGCCAGGCTGCGACCATCCACGGTTAATATATGAACCCCAGGACAGGTCGGCAGTAAATCCGCCGGAGGCGCTATTATAAGAAGAATTACCATTTCCCCAAAGCATCATGCCTGCATTGGCAAGCACTTTTTCTTCGCTGTTGTCGGCGAAATGTTCAAGGATGACATAAGCATCCGGATTCACGCTATGGATGGTGTCGGCAAAGGTATTCAGGATGTTGATCCTGTCCTGGTCGTACTGCCCCCAGAGAGCCATGTTGTTCGGATAAGAATTGACCTGGGTGAAGCCTTTCGACATATCGAAGCGGTACCCGTCGGCATGGTATTCACGCAGCCAGTATTTTAAAAGGCGGGACATGTACGACTTTGTGTCGGGGCTGTCGTGGTTGAAGTCGTAACCCACGTTATATGGATGTTTCGGGATGGGGTTGAACCAGGGGCTGCCGGCAGCGGGGCGCTGGTTCTGAGAATCCCAGTAAAGCTGCACAAGAGGTGATGACCCGAAATGATGGTTGCAGACAATATCAAGGATTACTGCAATCCCTTTGGCATGCGCGGCTTCCACGAACTGTTTCAGGGTGTTCTTCGGGCCGTAATATTTGTCTACCGCAAATGAATAATCAGGGTTGTAACCCCAGCTGATGTTGCCTTCAAATTCCATTACCGGCATGAGCTCGATGGCGTTAATACCCAGGTTTTTCAGATAGTTCAGGGTGTCAATCAGCGAAAGGAAAGTGTGCTGGTTCGTAAAATCCCTGATCAGGAGTTCATAGATCACAAGATCGGTAACAGCAGGAGGGGTGAAAGATGAAGAAGCCCACGGATACGGGGCCTGCCCGGTCTGAAGAACACTGGCAATCCCGCTTGTCTTACTGCCGGGGTAACTGATAAGGTCAGGATAGGTTGAAGGATCTATAAACTGATCGTTGGGATCACTCACTTTGTCGCAGTAGGGATCGCCTATCTTTAAACTGCCGTCAACGAGGTACTGGAATATATATTCCCTTCGGGGGATGAGGTTGTGTACCGATACCCAGAACGTACTCCCGTCGGGCGTTTTATTCATGTAATGAAGTGAATCGAGACCCCAGTCGTTGAAATCGCCTGTTGCAAAGCAGGAGGTCTTTCCGGGGGCATTAAGGCATAGGGTCACCGAGGTGGAATCAGGGTAATTGATGCCGTATTGAACCCCTGCCGGAAGTGATGCTGTTGCCGGCAGCGGGATCACCGTATAACAAAAAGAATCTGCCACTGCCGCAGTGTCGTTCCTGGCAAGTATCCTTACCCATTGTTTGACCCAGTTATGACCAAAATTATTCGCAAGCAATGTATCGGTAATGATATGACTGGCAACAGTTTTAATGAGTGTGCCGTTAAGATAAATTTTCATGGTATCGGCCAAAGGGCTTGTCGCGTTCACTGCGATGGTATCGAGGGCCTTCAGATAAAGGTTTTTATTCTGGGGCAGGTTGATCTTGACGCTTGTAATGGTAGGATAAACATTGGCGAAAATGTCACCCCCATTGGCTTCCTTCCCGGTTTTTGACCCGTCGGAGTTCCTGAAAACAAAAGCCAGTTTCTGGATGATTTCACCATCAGGCACACCGTAAAAAGCCCTTATGCTCGGCAATAATTTAATACTGTAAAGATTGTTTCCCAGCGGGGTCATGAGGGCTTTGGGAATATTCTGGTTCCAGGCTGCGAGAACATACTTCCAGTCGGAACCCGAGGTGCTTAAGTTGGTGATGACCCCGGTATGTGCATAAATTGGAGGGCTGGCATTAAGCAGGCCTGCGCTGCCTTTGCTTGCGTCGAAAATAACCGTACATGAATCCAGGTCGGTCGGATAAACGGGCACGGTAACTATTGTCTGGGCTGAAAGGGTGCTGCAGACGAGGAATAGTTGCAGAAATAAAGCAGGTAAAATGTAGTGCTTTTTCATGAGTTTGGTTTAATATATGCAAAGGTAATAAAAGGATGGTGAACAAATGATCGCATGTGAACACGAAGGTCAGGGGGGTATTATTTCTTGACTTTTTATTTATCATTAAATCAATGGTTTGTGTTTTTGGTAAAAAAAAAGCAAAAAAAAATTGCTTGCTGTATGCATTTTTTTACTATCTCTGCATACCAAAACTTAACAGTAAATTAACATTAAATTAACCAAGTGTATATGTGAAGAATCATCATCAAATGAAAAGATTAAATACAATCAACGGAAAATTAACAATTTAAAATTAACTCTATGAAGAAACGTGTACTTTGGTTGCGTTATCTGATCATTTTCTTCGCCTTGGCAACGGCCTCGTTGGCCCATGCCCAGGAGATCACTATTTCAGGTAAAGTAACGGATGCGACAGATGGAAGTTTACTCCCCGGGGTAACAATCGTTGTTAAAAATACAACAACGGGAGCTGTTACCGATGCTGACGGAAAATACTCCATCAAGGTAAAGAAGGCTGCAGTGCTTGTTTTTTCCTATGTTGGCTATCAGCCTCAGGAAATTACAGTAACGGAACAAAAGACTTTGGATGTTTCATTGTCTTTTTCCACCCAGAAACTCAACGAGGTTGTTGTGATCGGTTATGGTACGATTAAAAAATCCGATGCCACGGGATCTGTTGCCGCAATTGACCGCAAGGACTTTAACCAGGGGAATATTCAGTCTCCCCAGCAGTTGATCGTCGGAAAGATCGCCGGTGTTCAGGTTACTACCACAGGTGGTGCACCAGGCGGTGACGCTATCATCCGAATCCGCGGCGGTTCTTCAATCAATGCAAACAACGACCCGTTGCTTGTTATTGACGGAGTTGCTATCGACAACGCATCAACCTCAGGTGCACGCAGCACGCTGGGCATGCTCAACCCTGATGAAATTGAAACTTATACCGTTCTTAAAGATGCTTCTGCAACTGCTATCTATGGTTCGCGTGCATCCAACGGTGTTATCATCATCACTACAAAGAAAGGTGCACAGGGATCAAAGAAAATAGGCCTGGAATATTCGGGCAATTTGTCAATATCTACGGTGCCCAAGACCCTGAGTGTTTACAATGCTGATGATTACCGCGCTCTGGTATTATCAAGGGCAAGAAAAGGACAGAATATCGATACGACCCTGCTGGGCACAAGCAATACAGACTGGCAGAAAGAAATTTACAGGACTGCATTTGGAACCGACCATAACCTGGCGATCACAGGCGCCGTGGCAACCATGCCATACCGCGTTTCCCTTGGTTATTCATACCAGGATGGTACACTGCTTACCGATAATATGAACAGGACCACTATAGGGGTGACCCTGAACCCATCCTTCTTCAAGAATTACCTGAAGATCAATGTCAATGCAAAATACATGAACGAAAAGAACAGGTTTGCTGATCAGTCAGCGATCGGGGATGCAGTTGCATTCGACCCAACCCAGCCTGTTACTGCCGGCGGCAAGTATGGTTTATATAATTTCTACTGGGGATGGCTACAGCCCGACAACACACCTGTTTCAACCGCAACGACAAATCCTGTCGCACGTTTGAATGAAACACAGAACACCTCAACGGTTAACAGGTTCCTTGGTAATGTACAGTTTGATTATAAACTGCATTTCTTCCCCGATCTGAGGGTTAACCTCAACCTTGGTATGGATTATTCCAAGAGCAAGGGTGAAAATTATGTACCCACTTATGCAACCTGGAATTATTATGATAAGGGTGTTGACAACAATTATGACCAGACCAAGAAAAACACCCTCCTCGATTTTTACCTGAATTATGTGAAAGATGTGAAGAGCATCCACAGTAAGTTCGACGCTATGGCCGGTTATTCATGGCAGCATTTCTGGGTCGATAATAACAGTTACAACGGCAACGTGCCTCACGACAGCGCTCATGCCAATACGCTCGTTGTGAAACAGGAGTATTACCTTGTTTCTTTTTACGGCCGTTTGAATTATTCTCTCTATAACAGGTACCTTTTAACCGCCACCCTTCGTGATGACGGATCATCAAGGTTCTCGAGCAGCAACCGCTGGGGCTTGTTCCCCTCAGTTGCCGTTGGATGGAAAATCAATGAAGAGAAATTCCTCAGGGATTCAAAAGTTATTTCACAGTTGAAACTCAGGTTGGGCTGGGGACAAACCGGTCAGCAGGATATTTCCAGCAACTGGTATCCTTACCTCCCCATCTATGAGCGCAGCGACGGGTTCACACGCTACCAGTTCGGCAATTACTGGTATTATACACTCCGCCCTGATGCATACGATCCGAATATCAAATGGGAAACTACCGCTACTTCGAACGTAGGGATTGACATCGGTTTCCTGAAAGACAGGATTACCGTATCGGCCGATTACTTCTACAAAAACACGACCGACATGCTCAACTTCATCCCGGTTCCTGCAGGTACCAACCTTTCAAACTATGTATGGACCAACGTAGGAAGTATGAATAACAGCGGTTTTGAATTCACCCTCGATGTAAAACCCATCGTGAACAAGGATTGGGTATGGGATATCGGATTCAATGCCACAACATACAAGAACAAGATCACCAAACTCAATATCTCCGACGACCCCAACTACCCGGGTATCATGGTTGGACTTATCAGCGGTGGCGTTGGAAATACAGTTCAGATTGATAAAGTTGGCAATCCCATCAATTCATTTTATGTATACCAGCAGGTATATGATAATAACGGAAATCCTGTTGAAGGCCTTTATGTTGACAGGAATGGCGACGGTAAGATCACCGATGCCGACAGGTATTGCTACAAGAGTCCGAACCCCACGTTTACTTTTGGTTTAAACACAAGGCTGTCGTATAAAAAGTGGACCCTGGCTGCCAGCGGCCATGCCAATATTGGGAACTATATGTACAACAACGTTGAAGCCAACAGGGGAGTGTATGCCAACCTTTATCGCGGCAACGGGCCATGGCTTGGAAACATTACCACAAACGTTACAAACACTAACTTCTCTAACAATCAGTACCTTTCTGATTACTATGTACAGAACGCTTCGTTCTTTAAACTGGACTACCTCTCCCTTTCATATAATTTCGGGAACCTTGTAAAGAATACACTGAACCTCGGTATCACGTTTACCGTAAACAATGTATTCACCATCACCAAGTACAAGGGACTTGATCCTGAGGTGAACCTTGGTTCAACCCTGGGTATTGACAACAATATGTACCCGAGGTCAAGAGTGTACGTTATAGGTGTTAATCTTAAGTTGTAACGCTAAAAAAATTAGAAAGATGAAACGAATATTTAAAATAACATTTGTAGCAGCAGCATTAATGCTGTTCATAGCATCCTGCACCAAGGATCTTAATACGACGCCGATCAACCCGACGTTGTATACCCCGGCCAATGCATATATCAATGCTGCCGGTTACAAGCAGGTTTTGGCAAAATGCTATGCAGGCCTTTCTGTTACAGGCCAGCAGGGACCCGCAGGAAAACCCGATATCAGCGGGATCGATGAAGGTTTTGGTGAATATATCCGTATGTACTGGTATCACCAGGAACTTACCACTGATGAAGCTGTGATCTCCTGGAATGACCAGACAGTTCATAACTTCCATTCCCAGACCTGGGGATCAGGCGACGTGTTTATTGCAGCGATGTATTACAGGATATTTTACCAGGTAAGTCTTTGCAATGAGTTTATCAGGGAGTCACAGGACAGCAAACTGGATTCACGTGGAATTACAGGACAGGACAAGATCGACTGCCAGTACTTCCGTGCAGAAGCCCGTTTCCTAAGGGCACTGAGCTATTATCATGCTCTTGACCTCTTTGCCAATGTTCCCTTTGTAACTGAAAATGATGCACCGGGTAAATTCTTCCCTCCTCAGAAGGATCGCGCTTTCCTGTTCAGCTATGTTGAATCGGAATTAAAAGCTATCGAACCCCTGATGGTGGGCGCACGTGCCAATGAATACGGACGTGCTGACCAGGGCGCTCTCTGGACCCTTCTTGCCAAAATGTACCTGAATGCCAAGGTATATGTTGGTACCGACAGGAATACCGACTGTATCACCTATTGTAATAAGGTTATCAACGCAGGATATACACTGGAAGCAAAATACCAGGACCTGTTCCGTGCCGATAATAACCTGAGCAATGAAATTATTTTCCCTGTTGAGTTTGATGGTGTAAACCAAAAATCCTATGGCGGAACTACCTTCATCATCTCTGCCGCAATCGGCGGAAGCATGAAACCGGCTGATTACGGAACCTCCAACAGCTGGGGTGGAACCCGTACCACAAAACCTATCGTTGAGCTCTTTTACCCGAACCTGAAAGACGGTCTCTGGCATTCAGGAACACCTCCCAAGAGCACACAGGCTTACCCTGTGCTCAACTGCCCGGGATCTTACCAGGGATGGAACCCTGCAGATCCTAAAAATGTAGTAGCATCTGCCGGCAGTAACAGCCAGTATGAAGGATACCTGTATTTCGCAACAGGAGGCACCCAGTTCAAATTAGCAAAAGGAGGCTGGGATGTTAACTGGGGAGACGATGGTAGTCTAACCGGCAAACTCAAACATGGCGGAGATAACTTCAACGTTGCTGACGCAGGTTATTATAAAGTCAATTGCGATACCGCAGCCATGACTTATGCTATCCTGAAAACCACCTGGGGTGTAATCGGAGACGCTACACCGGGCGGATGGGGCACCGACACGCCTATGGCTTATGATACAGCTTCGAAAACCTGGAAGGTCACGTTGGATCTCCTTGGTGGCAAAGGTCTGAAGTTCCGCGCAAACGGCGGCTGGGACCTTAATTATGGTGATGATGGTCAGAAACTCGGATTACTGAAAGCCGGCGGAGACAATATCACTATCCCCGAAGATGGTTCTTACAATGTTACCATGAAGCTTGGTTATCCCGACTATACCTATTCTATTGTCAGGAACAGTTATGACAGAAGGGCAATGTTCTTCACTGATGGACAATCTCTCGAGATCAGCGATGTTGGTACATTCACTGATGGTTATGCTGTAACCAAGTTCTCGAATCTCACCAGCAACGGTACTCCGGGATCAAGCTCTACTTTCATGGATACCGACTTCCCGTTATTCAGGCTTGCCGATGTTTACCTGATGTTTGCCGAAGCTGTCCTCAGGGGCGGTGGCGGCGGAAGCTCTTCACAGGCTCTTGGTTATGTTAATGCAGTCCGTGAAAGGGCATATGGAGACCAGGCCGGCGATATAAATGCTGCTCAGCTTGACCTTCCCTTTATCCTCGCTGAAAGAGGCCGTGAATTGTATTGGGAATGCCATCGCAGAACCGACCTTATCCGTTACGGAGAGTTCAGTACCAGTTCTTACTTGTGGCCCTGGAAAGGCGGAGCAAAGAATGGTATTTCAGTTCCGGCGTTCTATGATATATTCCCCATACCCTCATCCGATGTGTCGGCAAATCCCAACCTCCATCAAAATACCGGATATTAATCAGTTTAAAACCCAGATACTATGAAAAAAATATTAATATTAATCCTGGCTCTTGGTCTGATCGGATTCTATTCCTGTAAAAAGGATGAGACCAAAGCCACGCTCAGTTCTTCCCCGAATGCCGCGGTTTTAAACCTTGCCAGCGGGGCGCAGATCGTTCTGAAAAAGACCGATTCGGCACAGCTGATCACATTTTCCTGGTCAGCTGCCAGCTTCGGTCAGGTCGTTGTAATAGGTTATACCGTTGAAATGGATATGGTCGGAAACAGCTTTAAGAATGCTGTTCCCGTGGTCCAGGCCAGCAATGCTCTGACGGCCTCCATTAGTACCTATGACTTCAACCAGAAGGTACTCCCCATGGAGTATGATCCTAAAAACCCTACTCCCATTAACCTGGAATTCAGGGTAAAAGCAGTAATTAATGTCAATCTTGACCCGCTGTATTCAGCTGTTGTACCTCAGACTATCACACCTTATTATGTGAAAATAGTTTATCCGATACTGTTCGTTCCCGGAAGTTACCAGGGCTGGAACCCTGCCGATTCATCAACCGTTGTTACTTCTAAAACTTCCAACGGGCTGTATGAAGGATATATCTGGATTGGCATCGATCAGGCGCAGTTCAAGTATACCCAGGGACCGAACTGGACTACCAACTGGGGCGATGATGGAGCTGACGGCACTCTTAACCCAAGCGGAGCCAATATCCAGGCCGGGGCAAAAGGTTACTATAAGCTGAATGTCGACCTGCCTAACCTCACCCACAAGTTCCTCCTGACCACCTGGGGTGTTATCGGTGATGCAGCCGCTGGCTGGAGCACCGATGTTCCCATGGCCTATGATTCCGTTGCAAAGACATGGTCGGTAACAACCAGCCTGACTGCAGCAACGTTTAAATTCAGGGCAAACGGCGGATGGGATCTGAACTATGGCGACGACGGAAGCAATACCGGTAAACTGTCTCCGGGTGGTGCCAACATCACTGTTGCCGCAGCCGGGAACTATACCATAACACTCAACCTGAGCCAGCCTATTTATAAATACCTGCTGAAGAAGAACTAGGATTAATTTCCACCAAAAAAGAAGGCGCCCCGAAAGAGCGCCTTCTTTTTTTTCAGGCCTTTGCCGATGTTCAGCCGGGCTTCAATGCTCTGATTTCAGAAGGAATTCCAATGGGATGTAAAAGCGTTTGGCCCATGCTTTTTCAGTGTGATTTTCACCCGGAAACTTCAGTGTCATCCAGTTTGCAGAAGTATAACCCTTTTCTTTCATGATAGCATCTGCCTGTTGCTGGAAAGGCTGATAAAGAGTGTCGAGGGTCTTGTCCCCGTGATCAAAATAAATCCTGTGGGTGGATGGATCAGGAAGGTGAGTTTGCAAATAATTCATCATGGCCCGGGGAAACGGATTGTTTTCGGCAGTGAATATCCCGGTCCAGTGAGTCGAAAGGCAGGCAGCTCCCCCGAATACTCCCGGGTATTCGCAAATGGCATAAAGGCTTATCAGGCCACCCATACTGGAACCTGCAACAAAGGTGTTGGATATGTCGGCCCTGGTCGAAAAAGCACTGTCGATAAACGGCTTGAGCTCCTTTACCAAAAAATCAAGGTAGCTGTTTGACATGACTTTTTCCGGGAACAGGGTTTTTCCATTCCTTTTCCAGGTGAGGATAAAATCCTGCCCTGTTTCAGGCAGGGTTTCGAAGGCTTTCTGCGGAAGGTATTCGCAATGCCTCAATTCTCCCCCGTTCGATATGCCCACCACTATGCATGCCCTTATCTTTTTTTTCTTTATCAGCTTTCCGGCCGTTTCATCCACGCACCATTCCTGGTGGTTCCAGTTAGAGGAACTGTCGAACAGCATCTGCCCGTCATGCATATACAGCACGGCATATTTTTTACTGGATGTATACCCGTCGGGAAGCCAGACGTCGACATCCCTTGAGGCAACATACCGTGATTTGAAATTCTCAAATCTCTGCACCCTGCCCGAAGCCACTTTCACCTGCTGCGAATATAAAATTCCGTTAAAGGCCAGGGCCATTAAAATAATGACCGGTTTTTTCATTGTTTATGTTTCAGTATGACTGCAGTGAAGGCTTCCAGGCTTATCGAATTCCCCAGGACGGCCTTGTTGTTCAGGATGTCAGTCCATGCCTGCTTCCCCGGTAAGGCAAAGGTTTGAGGAATATCGCCGGCATTGATCATGACACAAACCTCTTCTTTCCCCTCAATTCTCCTGTAGGCAAGTTTTCTGCCTTCGGCCAGGAGGAATTCAAACTTACCTGTACTTAGCACGGGATTTGATTTTCGAATCCCCATGAGTTTTTTGTAAAAATCGAACTGCTCCTGGTTGAAACCGACAGGATCATACGTTTTCGAACCCGGCTGGTAATTATTCCTTGTCTCCGGATCAAACCTGTATTCCTTCCACCACAAAGGCTTTCGGCAATCAGGGTCATCACCTCCCCACATTCCCATTTCCTCTCCGTTCCAGACCTGGGGAGCTCCGACTGTTGTGAAAAGCCATACCAGGTAAAGCCTGAGCCTGGTGTAAGCTGCAGCATCGGGCTTGCCGGTGCGGTATGAGGCATCATCCCTTGGCAGGGCATTTACTTTATACTTGTTCGTATTGTAAAAATCAGTCAGCAGGCGCGGAGCATCATGCGTGGATGAAACATTCATCATGGCATAAAGGTTTTCAGGTCTCAGCCTGTTCCATTGAAATTCAATACTATCGCGGAACTGCCTGGCATCGATAGGGAAGGAGGTCCTGGCAAAGAAATACCTGGCAGGCCTGTAAACCTGGTAAAACATCACGGCATCAAACACATCTCCTTTGGTATAGGGCGCAGGATCCATCAGTTTGTCAGGCCATTGCTCCCACCATATCTCACCAATAAGATACGCCTCAGGCTGAATTGACCTGACGTGCTTTCTCCAGTCGCGCCAGAAAACCAGGCCTATCTGGTCGGCCACATCCAGCCTGAACCCGTCAATCCCTTTTTTGTTGTCCCCGTTTGGTGCAAGCCATCGTTTGGTTACCGCGAAGATGTGCTGTTTGGCGCCGGGGTTGATGTCTCCCTCGTACGGGTGGCCGTCCTCCCTTTTCGTCGTGACATTCACCTTCCTGATCTCAGGCAGGCTTTCTATGCCCACCCAACCGCGGTATTTGAATTCGTTCTCAGGGGTCGCGGGGTCATCAAAAGAGATGATGCTATACCAGTCCCTGTATGCCGAAGCAGATTGCTTTTTAAGGATATCCTGCCAGGCCCAGCACATGGCACCGGTGTGGTTCCACGAATAATCCATGATCACACGGATACCGCGCTTATGGGCTTCTTCAATGAGTTTTAAAAATAATTTGTCGGCGGATGTCCATTTCCAGGTCGCCGGGTCAGCGGGGTTTTCAAGGGCCATCAGTTTTTTGTCGCCTTCGGGATCAGGCCCGAAGTTGACATCGATATGATGGTAATACCTTGCATCGTACTTATGAAGGGAGGGTGCATCATTGATCGGGTTGATGAATATTGCATTGATCCCCAGGTCCTCAAGGTAGTCGAGCTTGTTGATTACCCCCTGGAGGTCTCCGCCGAACCGCCTGTACTGCAGGTTATCCATGAAGGGACTGCCGGTTGCCTTGGCCCAGGCCTCGGGTTCATACCAGTCGTGGGTCCATGCTGTCACCGACCATCCCGGAGGTGCGACCTGTTTCAGGGGTGCGATGCTGATGTCATCGGCAGTGGGGTCATTATGCTTGTCGCCATTGTTGAACCTCTCAACAAAGACCTGGTACCATATAGCCGATTTTGCCCATGAGGGTGGCTGGTCAGGAGCTGTTTTACTTCCCTGGGAATAGGTTGCAGCCTCTATAAAAAGCAGCAAAAAAAATAATATGTTTTTCATGTTTTTAATTTGTGCTCTACCGGTAAATTACCGCCCCTATAGGGCAGAACCAGGGTCCAGGGCTCTGTCATGGGGTTAAAACTGTTTTAATCTGTGGATTTTGGTTTGAAGGTGACCTGGCGAAGAATGGTTTGACCCATGGGGACAAGGATAACGGTTTCATCCTTCCCACTTGAAGGATTGTACATGGAGGTGATGAATTCCAGCCTGCCGGGCTTTTTCTGTATCACTTTTTCATTGACAAATTCGAATTTGCCGAATGATAATGGCTTGTAGTACATGTCGCGGAAGCCTTTCAGCGGATAAGCCTTTCCCGGCTGCCCAATGCTCTCTATCCTCTTTGCCAGTACTATTGCGCCGTACGAAAAATAATATTCCCCCTGGTTGTCAGGGGTTGTAATGACTTCAGGGTAGAAAGTGACGCTGACATCCTGTTCCCCTTTCCACTGCTTATGGATGACAATATACCCTTTTGCATCGCTGTATCCCTCACTGACGCTTATTTTTTTTGCCCAGGAAGGTCTCCTGATCTTCAGATCGAATTCAGTGTCAAACGTTTTTACAGTGAAAACAATGGTATTATCATACGGGTATGAAGTCTGTTCTGTTATCCTGACCTGCTTTCCCCTGAATTCTGTCTCAACCTCGCTGGGGCCAAGCAGTGCAGCGATAATGCCCTGGGCATCCTTCATCCACATATTCTGAACATAATATGGAGCAATCCTTCCTGCATTGGGGACACAGCATACTGCAACATCCTGGTGCACGGGTGAATACTTATACCTTGTCTGTGTTTTTACCGTGGTGTCCCCGTTAAGCCCGCCTCTCATAGACCAGGAATTGTCGGTCTTAAGGTATGCGATGGAACTTTCAAAAGGGTTTCGGGCTCCCTGGGCGGCATTGAAGAAGATATTCTCGGCCAGGTCTCCGAAGGAGGCATCTCCTGTCTTGGAAAGGAGGTCTGTGTATGAATTCATGAGTTCATGGATGGAACAGTATTCGTAACCATGGTCAGTGGCATCAGCCTTATTGCCTGCAATCCACTCATCACCCGATGGCCCTCCCGAAGGATTGAGTTCAAGACTGATCTTACTGATGAAATTCTTCAGGGCCAGTTTAAGTGCAGGGTTCCCCGAGGCATAATATGCCGCAGCAACCGGGCGGAGGTGCTCGTAGGTATGCACCCCGTGCCCTTTAAGCGGCAATGACGTTTCGACCAGTTTTCCATACTGGGCATCCTCGTTAAGTACCTGTTCCGAAAAGTCCTTATAAAGAAAAATACAGTAATCCCTGTATTCGGTCTTCCCCGTGATCCTCCATAATTCCTCGAGAACATCGGTAAAGACAAGGCCGTGCGTAAGTCCGCCCGCATCAGGGTTTACCGAATGGAAAGGGTGGGAGGCATAGGCGGGGTAATTCTTCATGACATTGGCAACGGCTGCTTCAATGTCTTTGAGAACGGTGAAATTCCTGACGAATTCATACCAGGCAAGCAGGCCCCTGAGGGCTGTTGTTTTTGCCCAGAGTTCCCCGTTTTCATTATCGAAATTGTACCTCAGGTCCTTGTCGTAGATCCCCAGGTAACCATCAGCATCCTCTTTCGTAAGCATCCTCTGTACATAATCCTTTGCCCTCGAGAGATGGTTCTGGTCGCCTGCAAGAATCGCTGAACGTATATAGCCATCCCTCCAGTTGCTCTGGGTCTCGCTGTTCCACCATAAAAACTGGGCCTGCAGCTGCCCGTTCTCAGTGATGGCGCCAACATCTTTTGCCTTGACATTCCTGCTCAACCTGTTCCTGCCGTAGATATCGTCAGTCAGGATTAGATCAGGGACCAGTGAATCGAGATGACCTGTAAACCCGTCAAGGTTTGATTGTATCTCGTCTTTGATCCAACCCGCAGGCAGAACAGTGAAGAAAGGAAGTGGTTCGAAAGCTTCCTTCAGGGGTGCAGTTTTCCGAAATGCACTATTGTCCTGGGCTTCGCATCTTAAGGCAGCTGTCAGTATTGCTGAAACGAGCAGGATCAGACAAATAAAAGAGGTCCTCATAAATTATTATTCTTTTTAGCCCGGCGGAAATAATGTTCGGCTATATTTTCTGGTATACCAGGTATTCCCATGCTCCCAGTTTGATTCCTGCATTTTTCCCTGTAACAGGCTTCTCCTTGCCGAATACAGGCACCCAGTTCTCAGCCGGCAGTCCGTCGGGGAATTTGACATTACAGGGTTTTGAAGAGAGGTTCAGGATGACAAGGATCTTGTTCCCGTCTTTTTCCCTGGTGAAGGAGTAAACTGATTTTTCCTGGTCGTTACGGACTTTCACCAGCGGCCCGCCGGCATCCCCGTTGAGCAGCGCCTTGTTTGATTTCTTAAGGCCGCAAAGCGTGGTGTAGAAACCTTCAAGCGGAAAGGTTCCCCAATTGACAGTATCCTTGTCGAAAAACCTCAGGCTTTTGCTCATGGCCGATTCCTGGCCTGTATAGATGAGGGGAAAGCCAGGGAAGGTAAAGAACAAAACGGCAAAAGCCCGGGCAGCAGGTCCCAGCCTTTTGTACTCGCTGCCATTCCAGGAGTTTTCATCATGGTTCGTGGTAAATCTCATCCTGTAGGCATCGGCAGGATATTTTTTTGTTTCAGTTTTGTAGTTTGAATCGATCTTATCGGCAGTTGCCTTGCCTTGTGCTATATCGTTCCCCAGTTTGTACAGATCCCAGGAATAGGTAGCGTCAAATGCGGTGTCATGCATTTCGGGGGTTTCCCATTCGGCCAGTGTGAAGATGGGCTTAATCTTTCTTACTTCAGGCATGGCCTGGTTCCAGAAGCTCACCGGAAGCATGCCGGCCACATCACAACGATAACCGTCGATATTGGCTTCCTTTACCCAGAAACACAAAGCATCGGTCATATACTTCCTCAGTCCCGGCTTGGTGTAATCGAGCCCTGCTACATCGGTCCAGTCTGGAACGGGGGGTATGATCTTCCCGGTGGAATCTTTCTTGTACCATTCGGGATGCTCTGTAATAAGGTTGTTGTCCCAGGCCGTATGATTGGCAACCCAGTCGATGATGACATACATGCCAAGCTCATGGGCTTTTTTCACCAGTTCCTTCAGGTCGGCCATGGTTCCGAACTCGGGGTTCACGGCAAGGTAATCTTTTACTGCATAATAACTGCCGAGGCTTCCTTTGCGGTTCTTTACCCCGATTGGATTTACAGGCATCAGCCAGAGGATGTCAACTCCGATCTTTTTAAGCCTGGGGAGATGTTGCTGGAAAGCTTTGAATGTACCTTCGGGGGTGTATTGTCTTAGATTCACCTCGTAAATGGTTGCATTGCGGGTCCATTCGTTGTGGACCAGCTTTAAGCTTTCTGATTTTGTTTCGGTTTTTGGTTTGCATGAGATCATGACCACCAGGATTGCTGCGATGAAGATCAGTGTCCTTTTCATATATTTAATTGCTTAAAATTTCAAATGAGTTTCCACCAAGGTCGATAGTTGCTTTGCCTTTTGCCGAACTGAACTGACCTCCGAAATTCGGTGTAAAAACTGAACCGGCGAAGCGTTCAGGGATATCAAATTCTATCTTCTTTGAGTTCCTGTCCTTGTTGAAGATCACGATCACGGCTTTATCAAAATAGGAACGCATGTATATGAAGACTTTATCGCCTGTTTTTATGGTTGTGAAATCACCGTAGATAAGGGGCATGCTTGTGCGCCTCAGGTTTACAAGTTTCGTGGTAAGAGCCAGGTTATGCCTTTCGTGGGGATTCAGGCTGTCGAATTTCATCATCCTGCGGTTATCGGGGTCGCCAGCCCCGGGCATTCCGTATTCGTCACCGTAATAGATAACCGGTATTCCCGGGATGCTCATGTTGAAAGCCATAAGGGAAGCCAGTTTACGGTATCCCACGGTATCTTTCACTTCAACATCACGTTTCCACCCTGCGTCGTGCTCGTCTTCGTTAAAACTTAATGCACCGCTGGCAAAGGAAATAAAACGTGACATGTCCTGGTTCCCCGTTATGTTCCCCATGAGGTTATGCTCTCCAAAGTAGCTGAACGATTGCTGAAGCGAATAGTTCAGGTCGCGGAAAGAAGTATAGTCCTGGGCAAAGGTATTCTTTGCATCCCAATAAAGATTGAACTCAAACTGGGCATCCAGCATACCGGGGCTGATATAACTCTTTATAAGTTCACGGCTGCCGAAGGTTTCACCGATCTGGTAAACTTTGCGTTTCTGGGGGACTTCAACCTGCAGGTTGAGTTTTTTCGTCAGAACCCTCCAGTAGTTCTCGGGCACATGTTTTGCCGCATCATGCCTGAACCCGTCAATATTATATTCCCTGATCCAGAATGCTGCCGAATCGGAGACCATTTCGGTCACTTCGGGCTTTGTCAGGTCAAAAGTCGGAAGGAATATATCGAACCAGGTGGTCAGGCGCTGTTCGTCAAAAAGCCTGATGTTCTTTCTTTTTCGGGGGAGGTCCAGCTGGGTGATCCAGTCGGGATGTGCCTTAAACACAGGATATTCCTGGTGGGCATGATGTGAAACGAAATCCAGGACGATATTAAGGCCCTGCCCGTGTGCATCGTTAACGAGTTTGTGCAACTCCTCTGCAGTGCCGAACCTTGTATCAACCGTGGCAAGGGTTATTGGCCAGTAGCCGTGATAACCCGAAAACTTACGGTGGGGAGCCGGGTACTCTACATATCCCTTCAGTGGATTCTGGGTGATGGGGGAGATCCAGAGCGTATTTACGCCAAGTTTTGTGAAATAACCTTCATCTATGGCTTTTGTGATGCCATCCAGGTCGCCTCCCATGTAATTTACTTTATTGTCAATGTCCTTATCGGCTATAGGAGCGTTATTCTTCCTGTTCCCGTCACGGAAGCGGTCCACCATCATAAAATACAATATCATTGCTTCCTGGTCGGCCCTCGTAAGCTTTGAAGCGTCGGTGATGACTTTTCCATCTTTCAGCGGCACCAGGATCTCGTTGGATGTCCCGTATTTATTGATGGCCCATGCCCTGATGAAGCTGCGTTCAAATGAACCAGCCGTTTTAGGCACGTTCAACTGTATGCCGCTGCTGTCCTGTTTCCAGAATTTGCTGTCGAGGATATGATTTTCCCAGAGTATAAAGATAGTGTCGGCTTTGTTTTTCAGGCCCAGGCTGAGTTTTTTTCCACCTGCATCTTTGGTATACAGTACAGGGAGGTTCGATGAATTCAGGTTGCCGAGGGTCAGCAGGGAGTTATACCCGCCGCTGCCATTCGAAACGGAATCGGGGTTTTTCCTGTCCGACATCCACTTTTTGTCACAGACTATTTTATACTGGTATTTACCAGGGAAAAGGTGCAGGTCATAATACCATTTGCCGTCTTTCTGGAACATATAACTTGCCGAAGGATTCCATTCGTTCATCTGCCCTGCAATCTGTACTTTCCTGTACTTTTTGTTCCCCGGATCAAAACAGAAACGATAATTGATCTTTAGCGAGCGTTCAAGCAGGAGGGAGTATGAAAATCCCTTTGACCACACGGTAAGGACTCCAAGCCGTGGAATGCTTGCCCCTGCCGGCTTAATGATCATTTTCGAAGAATCAGAGGTTATCCTTGCAGTAATGGAGCGGTCGGTGGAAAACGAATCTATTTTATTCGGGTAGAGGAAATAATCACCCAGTTCAATGACGGTGGAATCCGTTGTGTTTACCGTTACCGGGGCCACCAGTTTCAGCATCTGCGGTTCTTTTGACACAGGGATGTCGGTCTTTGAACCGCATGACTGCATAAGCAGGGCGAAGCCGCAGGTTAACAAAAGAAAAGATAAATACCTCATATGATCCTTATTTAATGATTGTTGTTTACTTTAATTAATAATCGTTAAAACCTTACTGGCGGTGAATCCCCCGACTTCAAGAGTGCAAAGGTAATTCCCCGCGCTAAGGTATTTGTTGCTGTACCTGATGCAGTTTGCAGAGTCATGAACAATGCCCGCCATGATAGGATCGACGAGCCTGCCTGTATAATCCCGGAGGTTGAGCTTTACCCTTGAGCCTGCCGGTACTGTAAAGCGTATTTCGGTATCCCCCCTGAACGGGTTCGGGCAGTTTTGTTCAATGCGGATGTCATTCCGTTTAATGTTTTCATTGATCCCGCTGGTAAAGGGGAAAAACTGCATCAGCGGCAGCCTCAGGTGTTCTTTCCAGTTGCCCCAGCTGTGGCCTTCGTGGATCTCACGGAAGGAATACAGGTATCCTTTAGCTTTAAGAAGGTTTGCGAGGTTCTGGACCATGGGGATCAGGATGGCAATGTCGTAAGTGCCAATGTCAAGATAAAAGTCAAGATTCAATTTTGGTCCGTCCTGCAGGGTTTTGGTAATGGAATCTATCACATCGCTGGATTGGGCCGCTATCCTTCCGAAGCAAAGAGGCTTTTTCACTCCGAGGTAAAGGGAGATATTCCCCCCGTCGGAAGCCCCGAGGGTTGCACGTTTCATGGGATCCTTGCTGGTCTTATACTTCTGATCTATGAAGGGCATCAGCTCGGTTGTGATAAATGAGGTGAACAGGTCAATCTTTGTACCGGCATATTCAGGCTGGCGGTCAACAGGCGGAACAAACACCGCGATCACGGGATTGATCATCTGGTGGGCGATAAGGTAATCGAGAACATTCCAGGCCGATCCCAGGTTTATGTAATCCAGCCCGTCATGGAACAGGATCACAGGGTATTCTTTTTCGGGGGTATACCTGGCGGGAAGGTAAACCCTGATCTGCCTTGAATTATTAAGAATGTTACTGTGAAAAACAGTGTCCCTGAATATCCCATGCGGAATATTATCATAGAACTGAACCTCAGGAGGAGAGGTATTTCCGCTCATCCTCAGTTCAGAGTTAGGGCCAAAACCTCCCACGCAGGTTTTAGGGTTCCTCGGATCGAGTATCCAGTTGTTTCCTCCCGTGACAAGTTTATAATCCAGCCTCGCATCCGCTTCGTACGTCTTTGTAAGGTGCCAGAAAGTCGTCCCTTGTATCAGTCCAAGGGGCTGGTCAGGGTTCCATCCCGTTGCATCACCTGCCATGGAAACTGAACTGACGGCCCCTGTATAAATAAAATGTGCAACGCTGTCATTTTCAATATAGGGAAATGCAGGACAGGCATTGATGAAACTGTCGGCAACGGCCTGCCTCTGATTTTGAGGGAGGCTGTTGATCCTGTTGAGGAAGTGTTGAAAAGCCTGGGCTCCTGCCCCATAAGTGGTCAGTAAGAACATCAGTACAAGAATGAACTTTCGCATACTAAGGTTTTTATGCAGGCTTTTTATGTTCACTTACAAATATCCAGAGGAAGGATGAGATCGCAAGTGAGACGCCGCTGATAATGAAGACTAACGATTTGTCGGCCGAATGAGAAATGATGCGTCCCATAAGCAGGCTTGCAACGAGCTGGGGAAGGACCACGCTCAGGTTAAAGATTCCCATGAAAAATCCCATCCTGCTTTTATCCACTTTTTCCGACATGATGGCAAAGGGCAGGCTTACAACGGCCGCCCATCCGAAAGTGAGAACGCACATCATCGTATACAGCATGAAAGGAGTGGTTGCTAAAAACACTATCCCGAAATACCCTGCGCTCATAATTCCCACCATCAGTGCCTGGGTTCGCACCCTGCCGGCTATCTTGCTCATAGGTTCGAGCAGGAAGGCGGGCCAGATTGCGCCTACCGCATTGAGGATAAAGAATGACCAGCCTATCATCTGGCCGAGATGGGCATTGCGCTCCTCAACCGGTATGTTCTGCATGGATGCCATCTTCTGTTCAAGGAAAGCGAAAATGTAAACAAACATGGTTTGGATGCCCAGCCATGAAAACGCATGCGCAAAATACAGCTTGAAGAGTTCTCCCCACTGGGTTTTTGTTTTCGATCCGTCGGGTTCTGTTTCGTGCTTCGACAATTCCCTGGGTTCTTCAATAAAGAACAGTGGCCCTATTGAAAAGAGGAATACGATCACAACACCGGCGTAGATCAGGAAGTAATTACTGATGAGGGCTCCCATCAGGTAAGCACCGCTTCCGAAAAGGTTTGAAACCGACTGCATCCAGGTGTAACCCTTGGTCCGCGGCTGCCCGTCAGGCGTTACGTCTGCAATTATAGCACGGGTGGGATTAAAGCTCACGTTGATGGAAAGGTCAAGTGTCAGCGCTACGGTGATGGCTACTGCCATCACGCTTCCGATCCCGAAAAAATCATTGATAGCCCCGATGTTAGGAAGAGCAAAGATCATCAGTGCGGCCAGAAGGCCCCCTATGATGATAAAGGGTTTGCGCCTGCCTCCCCAGAACCATATCTTGTCACTGATCAGGCCAACCAGGGGCTGGCCCAGGATACCGGCAATAGGGCCGGCGGCCCACACAATTCCTATCTGGTCGATTTCCAGGTGGAATTTCGTCCGCAGTATCCAGCTTAGAACTGCAATCTGGATCGAAAGGGCAAACCCCATGGCAGTGCTGGGGAACCCTATAAGCAGGTAAAAAATGTTCGACAGTTTTTTCTGAAAAGGTAGCATGCTGTGTGTTTTAATCCGTGTTAATGTTTCAATTCAATGATCAGTGCAGATTTTGCCTGTACCGTAAATTTTGTGAGATCTTTTATCTCATTTTTGCTGATAACATCTCTGCCCGAGCTGAAGCGCTGAAGAAATTCGCCGTACCGGCTTGTTTCAATAGTCCGGCTCTCTTCATTGTTGTTCATGACCACCATCACCGTGCTCTTGTCGTTATAGCGGAAATAAGTGTAAATGCCATCGATGGGAATGAAATGGACAAGCTTCCCGGTTTGCAGGGCGGTGCTGGATTTCCTGTAATCAAGCAGGTTTTTCATGAAGCCGTGCATGTCGTTCTCAGCGTTGTTCCTGCCGGATGATGTAAAAATATCCCTTTTATCTCCGGGCCACCCCCCCTGCAAATCCCTTCGTTTTGCACCATCGCCTTTGTCGGCCCCGGTCGTCAGTAAAAGTTCCGTTCCGTAAAAAATTTCGGGTATTCCCCTGGTGGTCATGATAAAAGCCATCGCCATTTTTAATTTCCTGATGTCGTCATTCTGGGTGTCGAGGTAACGGTTCACATCGTGATTGTCGGCAAAAGTCACGATATTCATGGGGTTGGGGTAGGAGAAGTCCTGGGAGATGATCTCATACAGCCTCAGTATTCCTGTATTCCATCCTTCTTTCTCGTTAAAAGCCTGGATGAGGGCATCATGCAGTGGAAAGTCAAAGACCGATGGGAGGTTTGAATTAAAGCCATCAAGGTTTCTTTTCCCTTTCTGCCAGTATGCAACCGTTGCAGGATAATTCACCCAGCATTCCCCGACAATATTGAAATTCGGATACTCCTCAAGCAAACTTTTGCACCATTCACTTGTCATATCTTTAAAGGAATAAGGATGGGTGTCCTGCCTTATACCGTCCAGCCCCGCATATTCAATCCACCAGATGCTGTTCTGGATAAGGTATTTTTCAAGGTATGGATTACGCTGGTTCAGGTCGGGCATGGTCTTATCGAACCAGCCCCTCGAAAACAGGGTGCTGTCGGCAGTGGAAATATAGGGATCGCTTACGGTTCCCGACCTGTAGTTACTCCTTGTAAATTCGGGCCATTGGTTAATCCAGTCGCTTGAAGGCAGGTCTTTCATCCACCAGTGCCCGCTGCCGCAATGGTTCAGCACCTGGTCCATGATGATTTTCATGCCCCGTTTATGAATTTCCTCACCCAGTCTTTCGTAATCTTCATTAGTCCCGAAACGGGGATCGATCTTATAATAATCGGTACAGGAATAACCATGATATGAATAAACCGCCTGGTCGTTTTCGACCAGGGGAGTCATCCACAATGCAGTTATCCCGAGATCCCTGAGGTAGTCAAGGTGGTCGGCAATTCCCTTGATATCACCGCCATGCCTGCTGTCGGGCCTTGCTCTTTCGGCCTTCTCCTTCATACCGGTAATATTATCGTTGGTCGTATCACCATTGGCAAACCTGTCGGGCATAATAAGGTAGATCACGTCGGCATTACCGAAACCTTTCCTGGCTGCGGAACCGGCCTGCCTGGCTTTCAACTCATATTTGCAGGAGGCTGTGATCCTGCCGTTCACCGAAAAATTCAGGGTTAAAAATCCGGGTTTGCAAGTTTTCCCGATTTTCAGGTCCACAAACAGGTAGTTGGGATTTGCGACTTTATGAACCGAAGTGATCATCACGGTTCCTTGCTTGTCCCCTGCAAGGGAAACCCCGGTTTTTGCTATTTCTTTGCCATACACCATGATCTGCAGGGCAGGGTTTTTAAAACCGCACCACCAGAACGGGGGCTCCACTCGCCCGATCTCTGCCTGTTGCGCCATAAGGCAGAAAGGAAGAATGAGCAAAAGCCAAAGGAAGAGACGTTTCATTTTACTTTGTTTTGCTTTTTGATTTTCTTGTTCTTCCGAACAGGTTGGTAATGGCTGCAAGGGCATCGGCCATTGCAGGATCGAAATCGTTTTCCCTTGCCCTCCATTTCCAGTTGCTTCCGCCAATAGTTCCCGGCAGGTTCATTCGGGCTTCATTACCCAGCCCCAGAAGGTCCTGCATTGGCACGATAGCTGTATTCGCTACCGAAGACCATGCAAGGCGCACGAACGACCAGTGAATGTCCCTGTCGTCCTTATCGAGGTAGTCAAGCACCTGCTGGCGGTCGGCTTCCGAAGCTCCCCTGAACCAGCCTGCAACAGTGTCGTTGTCGTGGGTGCCGGTATAAACAATGTAGTTCTTTGTATAGTTGTAAGGGATGTAGTCGTTAGCTTCCGAGGAGTCGAACGCAAATTCAAGGATCTTCATGCCCGGGAACCCGAAAGTGTCGCGCAGATCCTCTACATCGAGGGTCATCACACCCAGGTCTTCCGCAATGATCGGCAGGTTGCCGAATTCCTTCTGCAGGGCATAGAAAAAGTCTTTTGCGGGACCAGTGACCCAGGTGCCGTTGATTGCGGTCTTCTCACTGTACGGAACTGCCCAGTAAGCTGCAAAGCCCCTGAAGTGATCGATCCTGATCACGTCCGACAAAGTAAGATTCGTACGGATACGGTCCATCCACCACTTATAATTATCTTTCTTCATAATATCCCAGCGGAAAAGCGGGTTGCCCCAAAGCTGACCTGTTTCGCTGAAATAGTCGGGAGGAACGCCACCGACCCTGATGGGATTAAGATCCCCGTCAAATTCAAAAAGACCGGGATTGGCCCAGGCATCGGAAGAGTCGAGGGAAATATACAGGGGGATGTCGCCAATGATCCGGATTTTATGTTTTTTGGCATATTCCTTTATGCTCATCCATTGTTTGAGAAAAATGAACTGAAGGAATTTGTGAAAATCGATCTGCCCGGCCAGGCGGTTTTCAGCCGCTTTCAGAGCTTCAGGATTCCTTGTTTTAAGGTCATGATCCCATTGATACCAGGGTCTATGCCCCGATTCTTCCTTGATGGCCCTGAACAGTGCATAATCGTTAAGCCAGGCTGAGAAGCTCTTGAGGAAATTCCGATAGGCCAGTTTGTCCAGCTCGGGTGCATGGGCCGAGAAGGTATGAAAAGCTTTGAGCAGCAACGGCAGCCTGGCTCTCTGCACAAGTTCATAATCCACGGCTCCCTCGCTGAAAGGAGGCAGAGTGGCTAAATCTTCCTGGCTCAGCAGGTGGCTGCTTACGAGGATGTCAAGATCAATCAGGTCGGGATTCCCTGCATGTGCCGAATAACACTGGTACGGGGAGTCGCCGTAACCCGTCGGGCCTAATGGCAGGATCTGCCAGTATTGTTGTTTTGCTTTGTTCAGAAAGTCAATAAAGTTACAGGCAGCTTTACCAAGTGTTCCTATCCCGTATTTTCCGGGAAGGGAAGTCGGGTGAAGTAATATGCCTGAGGCACGTTGAGTCATCATTTGTGTAAGGTGTTTAATTGTACATTCTATTTTTGTATTCCATTAGAGATCAATATGAACGTGACGAGACCCGATTTGAAATCCTGATCCTGTACCGGCACATTTCTGACCAGCAGGGTGTTTTCGGTTTTAATGTGTTTTCTCATTTCAGAAGCCAGCTTAAGGCTTGCCAATCCTTTATCCTGATCACCAGGGTCAGCAATGATATAGGTGTCCGGTGCAGGCATGGTGGCAAGGTTTTCCCCATAAGAAGGAGTTTCAAGAACCAGGGTCCTGATCCATGCCGGATGAGCGGTGAAAGTGTTTAAGGCAATCAGGGCTGCGTTGCCTTTTCCCAGCAGGGTTACAAGGCCGGTCTGAGCCAGTTTTTTTTCTGTAAGTGAAGAAAGAGTGGCTGATACTAAATCAGGGCCTTCGTTGTTTTTTAAACCGGTGGAAGGAAAGTGCAGGCGGGCTATGCAAAATCCCCTGTCAAGGAAGCTAAGAAGATCGGGGCTGAAACAGCTCTCACTGCATTGCAGGTCGTCAGTATCAATGAATAACAGCAGGGGCCTGGCTTGACCCTGATTGTCCGTTTCCCTTTTTCTTAAAGTAGATACAGGGACCCTCACTTTGTCTTTACTTCCGGCCCAAACCACTTCGGCCTTGTAATCATCCTGTATGTAATTCTTTATCTGTTTCTTCCAGCGAATCCCCAGGTGCATTGAGTGTAACCCGTAGGTGTAGCAGGTGGGAGGGGTTATAATGCTTGAATAAGTGAATACCAGTTTATCGTCTTTACTGTCATATACCAGGCCGGTGATCCGCCCTTCAGGTTCAGGGAAATTGATAACATTTTCAACGGGAGCATCTTTGTCGTTTTTCTCAAATATGCCGGTTATCTGTATGGAAGTGGAGAGGTTTCTTCTCTGGACCAATACCAGGTACTTGAGATCAACAAGAGTAAAATCGGCGATGAACAAACTGTCATTTTCTTTAACCGCGGCTTTCCATCGTTTCGAAACAGGATCCCTGTCAGGGGCGATCAGAATGGTTCGCATCGGGGCATTGTCGTTTGACAATATCCAGATGTTATTTCCCCCGAAATGTTCTGCGGAATAAATCACGCCAGCTTTCCGTTCCTGCATAAGGACAGGTTCCAGGTTTTTACATGAATAAGGGAAAACACGGATTTCTGCCGATTGATCCGAACTGCTTTTAATGAATATATAGGTTTTTGAGACCGAGGCCTTGAGGCTTACTTTGAATGCAGCATCCGCCTCGGTATAGATAATCTTGTCGATGGTCTTGCCTCCGGCATCTGAGACTGCATGAACCTCTTTGCCGTTTTTCACAAGGATTTTCCATTTATCCGCGGCTTGAATAATCGTGCCAATGCCGGCAGCCTGCCCGGGAGTAGGTGCAAGGGCATTGCTGGCCAGTTCTGTCCTGATTTTGTTTTGAAGAGAATTATAATTCGCCAGCCATTTTCCTGCATATTCGGTTTCGGCAAACAGGTATTCTTTTGCATTCCCGTTTTCGGTCATGGCTGCCGGCGGCTTCGGGGAATGGCGGCATGAAGTCAGAAAGAAGAGGATGACCGACATTAATGCCAGCGACAAATATTGATGTTTCATAAGTCCGTTATAATATTAATGCCCTGCTGCGGCTGCAATGATTTTATCAGGTTGAGGGCTCTTCCTGTAAGTAACCACAATAACGGTGGCTACGGAAGCGATTGCAAAACATACTCCGCCAATGATCATCGCGCTCATGGGGTTGCCCGAAAAGAAAAATCCAATCACGTATCCAAGCAGGCTTGAGGCAATAACCTGGGGTACTACAATGAAAAGGTTAAATATTCCCATCATCACTCCCAGTTTATCGTGAGGCAGAGCCGGGGTCAGCATGGCATAAGGCATTGAAAGGATGCTCGACCATGCTATGCCGATGCAGGTCATCGAAAACAATAATCCAAACTTCCCTGCTACAAAAGGAATGCTAAGCATTCCAAGTGCGCCTAAAGCCAGGCAGAGGGTATGCATAAGTTTCGGCCCGGTGAATTTTGTGACCCTGATCAGCACGAATGAAAACAGGAAGCAAACCGCGTTATACATTGCGAAACAGAATCCGGCCCAGGCCCCCGAGGATTCCATTTCAAGCGTTCCTGCTTTTGCATGGAAAACATTATTTGCAATCGCAGGTGAGAAATATACCCATAAACAGAACATCCCGATCCATGTGAAGAATTGTACCAGCCCCAGTTCCCACATTCGTTTAGGGAGGTGTGTGATGAGCCTGGCTATATCTCCCAGGCCCAGTGTCCAGTCAAATTTCTGTGACCTGATCATGGAAAGTTCTTTTTCTTCAGGCGGAATTTCTTTTGTCGAAAATACGGTCCAGAGGACAGCGCCAATAAAAGCGACAGCTCCAATGTAAAACGACAGAGTGACTGAAGCAGGGATATGTCCCTGGCCGGCTTTATCCTGAGTCATACCGAACCAGTTCGTCATCATCCATGGGAGGGCGGAAGCTACAGTCCCTCCAAGTCCGATAAACAATGACTGTATGGCAAAACCCTGGGAATTCTGTTCTTCGGGGAGGTTGTCGGCCACCATGGCCCTGAAAGGTTGCATGCTGGCATTGATCGTGCCGTCGAGCACCCAGAGAAGGCCAGCAGCGATCCAGAAGGTAGGTGAATTGGGCATCAGGATCAGGGCCAGTGAAGCAAGTATGGCTCCAACCAGTATATAAGGACGGCGGCGGCCCAGCCTTGTCCAGGTGCGGTCACTTGCCTGCCCGATCAGCGGCTGGATGATGACGCCTGTGACAGGGGCAGCAAGCCATAGCAGGGCAATCTGGCCGGGCATTGCGCCCAGGTATGAGTAGATGGCACTCATGTTGGCCATTTGCAATCCCCATCCGAACTGGATCCCAAGGAAGCCAAAGCTCATGTTCCATATCTGCCAGAAACTCATTCTTCTTTTTTCGCGCATTTTGTTTCTCAGTTGTTATTATCAGCATGCAGGATGTGTTCGAAAACCTGCACGCTTCGGTTTATATTGTATATTTTTAAAGTGTGTGTGCTTTCACCTGGATTGAAAATGGTGGTGTGTATGGTGTTCTCGTCAAGACGGGAATGGCCTCCGAATGTTCCGGAATCAGAATTGAGGATAAGACGGTAATCTCCGGGTTCGGGTACATTAAAAGAGTAGTCGGGAATGGAGTTGAAAGGATGAAAATTAAACACGAAGAGCAAACCTGATTTTTCATAGATCACGGTTTTATTCTCATGATCCATCCACACCTGGTGCCCGAAATTAGCTTCCAGTATCCTGTATTTTTTTGCGAGGATAATCATTTGCCTGTCGAATTCCCCCAGGAACCTGTATTTCAGATTCTCGTTTAACCCAAGTGACCATTGTCTCCTGGCATACTGGTGGCTCCAGTTATTGCCTTCGCGCGGAAAATCGATCCAGTCGGGATGGCCGAATTCATTTCCCATGAAATTCAGGTAAGCCTGGCCTCCGAGTGAAAGTGTGAACATCCTGATCATTTTATGCAACGCTATCCCTCTTGAGATGATGTGACTTTCTTCATCCTTGCTCATCTTGAAATAAATCTCACTTTGCATAAGCCTGAAGGCTATGGTCTGGTCGCCAACCAGGGCCTGGTCGTGAGATTCACAATAAGCAATGGTTTTCACATCGGGCAGGCGGTCATTCATCACGTTCCACATCTCGTGGACATCCCATTCCTCATCCTTTTTTTCTTTAAGGAGCTTGATCCAGTAATCGGGCAGCGCCATTCCCAGCCGGAAGTCAAAACCTATGCCTCCCTCTTTGATGGGCCTGCAAAGTCCGGGCATTCCCGTAACATCTTCTGCGATGGTCAGTGCGGAAGCCTTGACCTGGTGGGCAAGGGTGTTTGCAAGCTGCATGTAAACAAGGGCATCCCATTCCACCCCATGGGTGAAATAGCCGTCACGGTCCCAAATTTCACGGTATCCGTGGTCGAAATACATCATCGAGGTGACCCCGTCGAAACGGAATCCGTCGAAATGGAATTCCTTTAACCAGTACTTGACATTGGAAAGGAGGAACTGCTGTACCTCCCTCTTGCCATAATCAAAACATTTGGAATCCCAGTGAGGATGGTTGCCTCTCACACCCTCGTGAAAATACTGGTGCTCGCTTCCGTCGAACATGTTCAGTCCTTCATTGGTGTTCTTCGCGGCATGGGAGTGGACCAGGTCCATGATAACGGCAATCCCCTGTTCATGAGCTTTTTTAATAAGATATTTAAGCTCTTCAGGGGTGCCGAAACGGCTGGAAACAGCAAAATAATTGGTGACATGATATCCGAAGGAACCGTAATACGGGTGTTCAGCCACTGCCATTATCTGGATCACATTATACCCTGCATTTTTTATATACGGGATGAGGTCATCGGCGAACTCCCAGAAAGTTCCTATTCCCTCACGCTCCTGTGCCATGCCCGGGTGGCATTCATAAATGAAAAGTTCTTTCAGGGTGCTTATGTCGAAGCGGTCGTTTTCCCAGTCGAACTGTTTGGGAGGGTCCCATATCTGTCCTGAAAAATCCTTTGTGACAGAATCCTGTACAACCCTTGTTATATAGGCAGGAAGCCGTTCATTCCAGCCAAGTTCGGAGTGCACCATCACTTTGATCTTCCCCATGTGGACGAAGCGGTCGCCATATTCCTCATCAGGAAGGAATATCTCCCAGTTGCCATCCCTGTCACAGGTCAGCCTGTGAGAATATCTCTGCCAGTTATTGAAATCGCCGAAGAGATAAAGGTCAAGGGCATTTGGCGCCCATTCCCTGTAAACCCAGCCTTTTTTACTGCGGTCATGATGTATCCCGTACCACTGGTAAGCATCGGCAAACCTTGAAAGCGATTTCCAGTCGTTCTTTATCCCTTTGAGAACGTTCTGGTATCGCTGGTACCTTTCATAGACTTCCAGGGCGACCGGCTCAAGCCAGCTGTCGTTTTTAACTAATTTCAGCATGATCGGTTTCCCGGTTTCCATATCCCCTGGTTTTATCGTTTGATGCTATACAAACATACATAAAAAGTCGGGAATAAAAGACCGCGGGGATAGAATATAATTTTGTACATTTGAATTCCCAACAACTGGCAATGTATGACACAGCCGGACTTTAAACAGAACAGATTCAGGTTGCAATGGAAACAGTTTCTGTTTGTCTTCCTGTTTGCAGGCGGATTGTTCATGGGCGGCCATTTTTATTTTATCAGCCAGAGGGATGATGTTCTCAGTATCCATAAGGAGTTTCTCTCAGCCGTAACCGGTTTTAAGGTTCATGAGATCAATAACTGGATAGAGGAAAGGAAAGCCGAGGGAACTTTTGTGGCCGGGAGCCGGGAATTTATTACAGAGTTCACCAGGCTTACCTTGTCACCTGCAAACCATGCATTCAGGGAGAACCTGAGGGACTGGCTGGAACCCATTAAGCGCAATCATGAATATACTAACATTGTTTTATGCGACCCTCTTGGCAACAGGATTTTTGCACTTAATGACAATAACAACCAGCCGTTAGATATTAAGCTCATTAAAGCCGAAATCAAAAGCATTAAACCAGGGAATGTCAGGCTTTCCGACATTATCCAGGGCGGTGACAGGAATCCTTTTCTCATCTCTTCAACCGCTCTGCATGGCAAACAGGGGCTGCTGGGCTATGTTATCTTCTTTATTGATCCTTTGAAAAACCTGTATCCTACACTGGCATCCTGGCCTGTTCAGAAGATCACGGCCGAAAACATACTTCTGCACCATGAGCAGGGGGTGACCTTTTACCTTTCGGGGAGTAAACTTAAACCCGATACTGTTATTGCCTTCACCACTCCCTCATCCGCAGACGAGATCACACAAAGCATCCCGATGAGAGGGTCCATGATGCTGTCAAATTCAAAGGATTACCGGGGGAAATCAGTTCTGGCCGAGATAAAGCGTATCGAAGGCACGAACTGGTGGCTGATATGCAAGATCGATAAGAGTGAACTTACCGCTCCTCTTGAAAAAAACGCTATGACCCTTGTCCTTTATATTGCCGTGTTCATCATCGTTATAGTCATTTCTTCTGTCCTTATATGGAAAAGCCAGCAACTTGAATATTACAAATCCCGTTTCAAATTCCAGCAGAAATCGCATATGGATGAAGAACAGATAAGGTATATGAATGCCCTGTTGCAGGAGATCAGTGATGCCATAATCACTTTCGACAAGGATATGATCATTCAAAGCTGGAATAAAGGAGCTGAAAGGATATACGGGTGGAGGGCGGAAGAGATCATAGGTAAGTTCGGGGGAGGTTCACTTCGTTTGGATTTTCCTGGTGCAAGCAAAGCGGGGATATATGACGAGCTCGCCCGGAACGGATCATGGAAAGGGGAATTGGTTCATAAGCGCAAGGACGGAAGCACGGCATATGTCCTTTCTTCCACCTCCCAGCTGAAGGATGAACAGGGGAATGTGCTCGGGATTATCACGATCAACAAGGACATCTCTGACGTCATCCAGTCGGAGAAGGTCAAAGGGGCCGTTTACAGGATCTCTGAACTCGCACATTCGGCCAAAGGCATGAATGACCTTTTTGCGAACATCCATATTGTTATCGGGGATCTTATGGATGCACATAATTTATTTATTGCCCTGATTGAGCCCGATAACGAAACAATCAGCTTCCCGTATTATGTTGACGAGAAAGATCCCCCTCCGGCACCCAGGAAGCGAGGGAATACACTTACCGACATCGTACTGAGGACAGGCAAACATCTTTTAGCTAAACCTGAAGACATACAGTATTTTGTAGACCGGGGTATAATCGAAATGAGAGGATCTCCGGCCATTGACTGGCTTGGCGTTCCACTGAGGGTGGATAAGGAAGTTATAGGCGCCCTGGTCGTCCAGAGCTATAATCCCAAGATACGTTACGGGGATCATGAAGTGGATGTGCTGATCTTTGTGTCGGAACAGATCGCCCTGTCGGTCCACCGCTTGAAAATGCAGCAGGAACTGATTGTTCAGAAGCAAAAGGCCGAGGTTTCATCAAAACTTGCGTCCTCTCTTCTCGCCAACATGAACCACGAGCTGAGGACGCCTATGAACGGGATACTTGGATTTGCCGAGATCCTTGCAAATGATCTTCTTGATCCTGATGCAAGGACAAAGGCAGAGAATATACTTATTTCAGGCCGGCGCCTGATGGATACCCTTGATGCCATCATGGACCTTTCACATCTCGAGTCGGACAAGGTAACCAGGAAATTCACTCCCCAGTCTATTAAAAAGAGCCTGCTGAAAGTCCTGGCAAATTATGAGCCCCTGATCAAGCGTAAAAATCTAAGTCTTAACCTGAATGTACCTGCTTTTGTCCAGATCTCCGGAGATGATTACCTGTTGCAGCACCTGTTGAGATGTCTCATCGACAATGCTGTAAAATACACCGAGGTAGGGAGCATAACCATAGAGGCAAAGGAAATCAGTGAAGAAGATCAGGCAAAAGTCGCAATCTCCGTCAAAGACACCGGAATAGGTGTGTCGGAAGAGAATTTTGAGCTGATTTTCGAAACCTTCCGTCAGGTTAGCGAAGGCTATGGAAGGAAATTTGAGGGTTCAGGCCTTGGATTAACCCTAAGCAGGAAAATCGCACATCTTCTGAATGGCGATATAAGACTTAAGAGCAAAGTTGGGGAGGGTTCTGAGTTCATTGTCATTCTGCCTTCGGCAGGGAACGCATTTGAGCAGAAGCCTGATCCGGGGCAGAAAAAAATGGCGGAAGCTGCCAGACCGGCAGCAGGCACTAAAAAGATCCCAACTATACTGGTTGTTGAAGATAACCTTGTAAACCTGCAGTTGCTCACATTGTATATCCAGGACAGTTGTATGTCATATTCGGCCCTTGACGGCAAAGCTGCGATAGAAAGCGCCCGGCAGAATCACTTTGACATGATACTGATGGACATAAATCTTGGCCCGGGGCCCGACGGCATCCAGGCCATGCTTGAGATTCGCAAACTTAGTGAGTACAAAACGATCCCGATAATTGCACTTACCGGGTATGCTTCAATTGGTGACAGGGACAGGCTTATTTCCCTGGGATTTTCAGAATATCTTCCGAAACCTGTGACAAAGGATGTCCTCCTCGGACTGATTGATGAGCTGAAAAGCCAGGCCTGATCAGGAAAATACAGCAATTGCAGCAATCACTGCAAGAACGACAGGTACAACCGCCAGTACGACCTTTTTATCCCGCTGTATGTTGGAGTTCATGTCTGAAATTCCCTTCAGGCATTTTTCGTCTCCAGGCTTATAAACAAGGGCAGCTTTATATTCTTCCCTGGCCGAACGAAAGAGGTCGATCTTGATAAAAAGGGCTGCTCTTTCGGTATGTTCCCTGTATTTCAGTTCGTCATGTGATAATGTGTGATCATCGTATAAATCGTGATGGGCCATGGTGTGTCGGTTAGGTTGTTTGTTGATATCGTGTCAAAGATAATAAATTTTCCAGGTCAGCAAGAAGTCAGCAGTCGGCAGTCAGCAAACTGCAGCCAGACTTTTTAATGGAATTTATAAGACAGCCCTACTCCAATGGTTTCCTTGAACTGGGTACGTGGACCGGTTGCGGGTTCAGGAGGATTTGTTTGGATCATGGTATCATCATCATAAATAACCTGGCAATTGATAGTTGTAGCCAGCCATTTGTTAACCTTCAAAGTCAGCAAAACATTCCAGTTGACGTCTATGCACCCGAAACTATGAAAGTAATCGGTGAACAATTCCAGGGATGTTGTTAGGTTGATGTTCTTTGCCAGGTCTTTGTTGAGATCGGCCCTGACAAAGGGGCCCATTTCTGCTCTCATTTTCTTACCTTTTTCCACTCCGAAGGCTCCCTGTTTTGAAAGGGTATCATTCAATACAAAAGTGAAACGAGCGGAAGCAGGGGAGACGTACAGGGTAAAGAAATTTGCAGGCCTGTAAGTTATGCCTGGCCCCACAACAACATATCCCGGAGCCATGAATGAAGATATCGGGACACTGTCGTTAGTGGAACTGTACCCGTTAGTAAATTGGGAGCGGAAATTTGCCAGGACAGTCAGGTACCATTTTTTGTTAGGATGAAGCTCATAACTGTATGCTGTTGTATATTCTATTTTGTCATCAGTTTTATTGTATTTGGCATGTTCTATGGGACCGAGATACTGGAAGCCATAACCAAGATCTAAAATGTTTGACCAGGCATGTTTGTGTTTGGCATATCGGAGCCTGAGGTTGAGCATGCTGCTTAAACCTACAGCATTCGTCCCACCGGCAGCCCAGTTGGAAAAAGCAGCCTGGTTTACAGTCAGCGAACCGAAGCCTCCTATAACCCAATGGTGTTTTGCTGTGTCGGCAGGGGCGTCAGTCTTTGCTTTGTCAAGCCCTGTGGCAACGGTTTTGATATCCTGGCCAACGGCTGAAACTATGAAAAACAAAGCGAAAAAACACAATAAATTTCTTTTCATTCGTATAAGGTTTTTGATATGTGATTGCAAAAATAGAGAAAATTTAATCTCTCCCGGGAAATTTCCCGCCCCTTCTGGGGTGGAACCCGGGGCCTGGGCTTTGCCCAGGCCCCGGGTTCTGCAACAAACCCACGGGGAATATGCAGGGAGCGATTAAAATTATAAAAATTTACCCTAACATTCTGCTTTAATGAGTATTTTTGTGTTTCAAACGCTATCTATGAAACTTAACCTTTCCATCTTCCTGCTGGCATTTATTATGTCTGCACTTTGGGCAGGCGCCCAGAACATGCCTGCTAAACCAGGTATCATCGGCACAGGTACTTACCTGGGTCTCAGTAAACCCTTACGTGATATCCCGCCAATGACCGAGGCTGAGATGAACGCTATGGCCAAAAGGGCTAAAAAAGAATTGAATGAAGGCTTGGGGAAGCGCAGTTATCCCTATGCTGCTACAGCACTACCCCAGGGGCCTGACCCATATTACCAGAAAGAAATGGGAAAGGTTCATAAAACCTCAAGCATCACCGCGAATTTCGATGGAGGCACTTCTCCTTATTATCCTCCTGATTGTAACGGGACTGCAGGCCAGACCTATTATATGCAGACCATTAACTCCTCTTATACAATATACACCAAGTCCGGGACCAAGGTAGCCGGCCCAACAGCAGTTAATACCTTGTTCGCAGGTACGGCGGGTTCAAATTACAATGACGGCGACCCTGTTATTTTATATGATGAAATCGCCGACCGCTGGCTGGTCACCGAGATCTCCATCTCAGGTTCAATAAATTACCTCCTGCTGGCAGTATCTTCAACCAATGATCCCACAGGAACATGGCACAGGTATTCATTCCATGTTGCAACCATGCCCGATTACGCTAAAGTCAGTGTTTGGCGCGACGGCTATTACATGGGAGATAATAATGGAGGCAGCACAGATACCTATGTTTTTCAGCGTGATTCCATTCTTGCAGGAGGAGTAGCGCAGATGGTAGGCTTCCACAATAACTGGAGACCTGTTTCTGTGGATGGCTTTATGTGTGTACCCCCTGTGGATAACGACGGGCAGTTTGCTCCTGCCGGTTCTCCAGGACTTTATATTGCGTTTAATGATGATGCTTTCGGAGGAGGTGCCGACCAGCTGTGGATATACGAACTTCATGTTGACTGGGCCACCCTGACCAATTCAACTTTTAACAGGGTCCAGCAGTTGGATGTCATACCTTTCAGCAGTAACTTCGGGAACAATTGGTACAATATCCCCCAATTAGGTACAACACAGAAACTTGACGGGATCCCACAGGTTATCATGAATGTCCCTCAATACAGGAATTTCGGGTCGTACCAGACCCTCGTCTGTTGTCATACGATAAATCTTGGCACACCCCCGAATAACAATCATGCAGGGATAAGGTGGTACGAACTTCGCAAAACGACAGGGGCCTGGTCTGTCAGGCAACAGGGAACATACTGTCCGGATTCCCTGAGCCGTTGGATGGGAACAGTCATGCTGAATGGCTCAAACACCATCGCCCTTGGTTACTCCGTTTCGGGCTCCACGATACATCCGGGGATCAGGTATTGCGGTCAATCGCCAATGTCCTACCTTGCAGCCAGCAACACACTGGATATCGCGGAAGATACCATTGTCAACGGCAACTTTTCGCAATCAGGGATTGAACGCTGGGGGGATTACTCCCTTCTTGCAATCGACCCTGCCGATACAAATACCTTCTGGTTCACCGATGAATATATAGGTTCAGGTGGAACCAGGAAAACAAAGATCGCCTCCTTTAAATACACTTTCCCTCCCCTGGTCATTACAGGGTTTGCAACAAATGTTTTAGCAGATGCCGCGACTGTCAATGGCAGCGTTAATCCCTATGGTTCATCTTCGACCGGATATTTTAGCTGGGGAACCTCAAGGAACAGCCTTACAAATTCTACAGTTCCCGACACCCTGGGTTCGGGTATGTCAAACGTAAACATCTCAAAAACCATCACAGGACTCTCACAGGGTATGACTTATTATTATTGTGCCACCGGGTCAAGTGCGGTTGGTACTGTAAACGGGGATACCCTGAGTTTTTCAACCATGCAGGCAAACCTTGCAGTCACTCCTCCTACCCGGAGTGTAGGTGATACAACCGGCCAGACCCGGTTCTTTGTCACCAGCAATATCAACTGGCTTGTTTCCAGCGATGCCTCATGGTGCGTGCCCACCCCATTGGGTGCAGGCAATGATACGATCTTTGCAAACTTTACAGCTAACACCGGTACCCCACCAAGGCTGGCTACCATTACAGTCAGCGGGAGCGGAGTCCCTTCGGTGCATGTCACCGTGAGCCAGGCAGGAGTTACTCCCCAACTCATCGTAACACCCCCTAACCAGGATGTAGTTGCGGATACAGGCAGAACAGCTTTTAGTGTCCTGTCGAATATTTCATGGTCGGTGATCTGCGATTCCAGCTGGTGCACAGTTCAAACCCCGGGGGGGATGGGTAATGGCAGTATCCTGGTAACTTTTGCTGCAAACCCGCGGATGGCGACCAGAATTGCTCATATAACCACTAGCGGAGCCGGAGTTGTTCCTGTAATCGTCACAGTCACCCAGCTTGCTGCCCTTCCAAGCCTGAGTGTAACACCGCCTGCACAAAATGTGACTTCCATTGCAGGAAGCATAAATTATACAGTAACCTCCAATGTCAACTGGGCCGTGCATTCCGACAGCAGCTGGTGTACGGTTACACCTTCGGGCAGCAATAACGGTACCATTGTTGCAAACTATACACAGAACAGCGGCAATACCGCCCGCACTGCGCATATCTTTGTATCTGCCACCGGAGTTACACCTGTTACTGTTAACCTGGTACAGGCGAAACAGAATACGGGTATTGGTGAGTCGCAGACCGAACAGGTTGAGATCTATCCGAACCCAAGCAAAGGGATATTTAATGTCGTTCCTGCAGAAGGCAGCAAGCGTGAATTAACGATCGAGGTTGAAGACATGAACGGGAAAACTGTTCTGAAAAAGCAACTGAAAGGACAGAATGAATACCAGATCGACCTTTCCTCTGCTGCAGCAGGGACTTATTATGTGAGGATACAATCCGACACCTACCTCATTAAACGGAAAGTTGTCATCCTGAGATAAACCAAAGACAGTATCTGCGGCAGATTTCCAGCCCCGGAGAATTATTTAAGAGGATGTGTCCATACGCCTAAGCCTTGTGTTCCGGCGTAAAGCATGGTCCCGTCGGTAGCGAGAGATGTAACGGTAGGCTTATAAGTCAGGCCGTCTACCAGCATAGCCCATTTTGTTCCTTTTAATGCCGTTGAGAAGATCCCCCAGGTTTGAACTCCGGCAAAAACATTTTCTCCAATGATCAGCATACTGTTCACCACCTGGTTGGAGAGAGTTGTGGCATACCAGGTCTGCCCGCTGTCATCCGATTCCCAGACACCATTGTAAGTTCCTGCATAAACTGTTGATCCGCTTGCTGCAAAGGAAGAAATTACAGTATTCTCAGGAACCTGGCTTTGTTTAATCCAGCTCAGCCCATAGTCCTTCGATATAAGCAGCCCCCCGAAAGATGTTCCTGCAAAAACCTCTGAACCCTGGCAGAATACAGAGAATACAAATTTGTCATCGGGAATACCTGTTGATAATTTCTGCCAGTTCTCGCCATTATTGGCCGACCTGAAGAACCCGCTGGTAAAAGTCCCCGCGAACCAGTATGAGCCTCCTGTACTTACAGTTCGTACATCCAGGCTTGCCAGTCCTGAGGAGCGGCTGCTCCATGAATGACACTGGTCGCGTGAAATAAAAATCCCGCTATCCGTTCCTGCTACCAGGTACCCGCTGCTGAATGCCAGGGATGCCACTTTATGGGTGTTGATCACTGAGCCGGCCAATGACCACTGGTTGCCCTGATCGGCAGTGATGTATAGGAGCGGGATATCCCCTCCGGCTGCAACAATAAGGTTATTCATGTCGATACACATTGATTTTACGGTGGAAACGGCAACGCCGACGAGCGACCATGAAATTCCATTGTTGCCTGATCTGAAAAGGCCGTTTGCGGTCCCTGCCACTATGGAAGAACCGCATATTGCAAGCGAACGGATATCGGTAACCGGAAGGTCGCCTGTTGCAGGATCCCAGTTTGTTCCCCCGTCGGCGGAATGCCATATTCCGTTCTGGTTCCCTATCAGTAAAGAGGTGCCGGAGGCGGCAATACATGAGACAGGCAGATCTGTCGGGAGTCCGCTACTGAGAAGACTCCAGTTCTGACCTTTGTTTGAAGTCAAAAAAATACCTTTGGCAGTACCGGCATAAATCAATGACCTGCTGATTAAGAGGCAGCGAACGTCAAGATTCGATAACCCCAGGTTTAATGATTCCCAATGCAAACCGTAATCATGACTGTAAAATACCCCCGCTCCGGTCGTCCCGTCAAAGATATCCTGATCAATTATAGCCACTGAATTCAGGTAATTGCCTGAACCCGGCTGGGATTGCGACCAGTTTTTCCCGCCATCCCTTGATACCGACACTCCTCCCGTACCTTGCGTACCCGTCACTATAAGTGAATTATTAGCTGACAAGGTCACTGTTCCTGAAGGAAGACTGGCGATTCCCTCCCATTTGACACCCCTGTTGTACGAGCGGTAAAGCATGTCGCTGATCGCAAAAATGGTAGTGTCGTTCACAGCTACAACAGCGGAAGTTGTAACGGTTTGAGAGACGGCTGTTTTGTCCTGCACCCATGATCCACCCCCGTTGGCTGAAAAAAACAGCCCATTGGATTCCGCACCGGCCAATATAGTGTCTCCCACCACTGCCATACACCTGATAATTCCGCTGCCCGGTCCCCGTGTCTGCACCCAGTTGCCAGGCAGGATGACAGGGCTGGTTGTGTCGGATTTTTTAGCACAGGCGCTAGCCAGTAAAAGCAGAATTCCAAAGGGTAACAGATATCTGAAAGGTCTCATATTCTTATTTGGATGATTTGCCCCGGGTCTTTTCCTGGCCCGGGTCTTTGAGGAATTTTTTAGGGGAAACAACATTCATCATGATCACATCCGATTTCCTGGCTGCCGGCACCACTTTCATCTTCATAAGCTTTCTTCCCTGTGCGGTGGCCTCGACCGTGGTTTTTTCCGGGGCATGAAGTTTGAAATCCACATTCCATTCGGGCGGCCAGGTTGGCATTACATAGAGCAAGGAGTCTATAGTCTGCAGCAGGCATTCCTGGAGGGCTATCATGCCGCTGCCACCCCAGTTATGGTCGGGAGTCCAGTCGTGGCCCGGTCCCCAGAAGGCCGGGAATCTCAGGGGCCCGTCATCAAGTTTCTTTACGATCAGGTCCTTTGCTTCTTCCCAAAGGCCCAGCCTTGCACAGAAAATTGCATCCTGGTGCCAGCTGATATAACCGTACTGGTTGCCGTTATCTGCGCCGGAATACCAGGTGTCAACAGCTTCCCTCGATAATGGTTTGGCTATACCGAACAGGCCGTATGGAAATACAGGATACAACTGCGGTAATTCTATGTTGTTGATAAACTCCCAGGATTCTGCAGGGGCAATGACGGTTTTACCTTTCATCGTCCTGAAAGGAATTTCAGGAACCCGCTCAAGCAGTTCTTTCCAGTATTTCCTTTGTTCGGGACTGCCATAGCATACAGGAAGGGCGAGAAGGGAAGTGAGTACCGACCTGAGAGCTGCGATGACAGGAGTGGGGTTTAAAGCTATTTTATACGTTTCAAGAGCTGTTGAAGGATACAGGATCAGCTTGCCTTTTGCATCGAGGGGCTTGCCGTAAAGCCGCTTTGCCCAGTACTGGTAATGCTCGTCATAGAATCTTACGCAGCTTGCCACAAAAGGCAGGTACCCCGAAATGTCTTCAGCGCTGAACCTCTGGTATTCAAGGACCATGAAAGCAAACTCAAGGGCATTGTCGTACTCATCCGAGACCCAGTCGTTATCGAGGTAACCGTAATCCTGCACTTTTATCTTGTTTCCTGTGCTGTCTTTAACCATGCGGGTGCTGGCAGAATCGTTCCTGGGACCTAATTTTCCCTGACCCCATCCGTACTGGTAAATGTCGCCTATGGGCAACCCGAAGCTCTCTAAATGTTCACCATAGCTGGCTCCTCCGTGCTTCCAGTATGTCTTTGTCCTGAGCTCGGCAGCTGCCAGGTTCCTCGAATACAATGAGAACTGGGAATGCATAAAGGAAAAATCACCCGATTTCAGCATAGGCCAGTACACCAGCCTCTGGTTCTGGGCTGTAAAACTTCCGCCTCCCCATTGCCTGAAGTCAGGGCTCAGTCCCTGGTATTTCTTTATGGTGAGACCGGGGTCAAAGGTGAACAGGCCCCCGTTGAACTTGCTAGGGTACTCCCCGTATGCATTGCAAGCAAGCATGTACCTGAAAAGCTGGTAATTCCTGCCTATCCTCCAGCCCTGGTCTTCAGGCCCGGCACCGTTATTTATCACAATATGGCTGCGGTCCCAGAAAGAAGCCCACCATTTGAAGTTTTTTGACCAGGCAACATTTTCATCATCAAGCGATGAAAGTTCACTTTCAAGTTCACTCTTCCAGGCTTCGGCCGAGGCAGCCTGGGAAGTGTGAAGCACTATCAACAGCGAATGCTTTGATGAAGGCTCCGCCGATTTCATGACCCAGCCCTTGTAAGCGGTGCCAAGGTAGCTGCCATCCGCATAGCGGCTGACGGCCAGGTTCCCGCCTTTCATCAGTCCACCGAAGGTGAGATCCTTTAAAGGATTCCTGAACCCTGACTTCACCTGGTCGAGGTGCTGCTGGGTAATTTCTTTGTCGAAAACCAGGTCATCATTCCGGTTTCTGTGATACCAAAACACTTCGTCGGGGCCCTTGCCGACCACGTCTTTGTAAGTGGTCAAAGGAATGACCCTGGGGTCGGTGCCCAGGAAACTAAGACATTGCATTCTCTCATCCCTGCTGATCGGATGGTCTTCGGACCTCCAGCTTTCATAGGAGGCTTCCATGGTGAGATTTTCACTGCTTTCGGCCGAAAAATGGATGACAGGCCTGAAAACCTCCACCCATATCCTTGCTTTAACACTGATATTGTCCTTTACGGCTTCGAATTCTATATATCCTTCCTTAAGCCTGAGTTCCTGCCTGAATGAAGAAAAGCCGTCGGCGAAAGGATTGGGGCTGAACCTGATCCTGATCCTTCCAAGTTTAAGCATGCTGTTGTTTTCGTCGAAGGTCCCGGTCCTTGAAATGTAGAACAGTATATCCCCGTTCTCAACCCATACATTGCAGCCTATATCGCCTCCGCCCAGGGGCATAGAGCCGGAGGCATCGGCCGAGGGCCTCGTCCATTTTACGTTGTACTGATCGATATAACCAATACTGCCGGCATAAGAAAACGCAGGGAAGAGGATCAGTATTAATAAGGCAAGGAAGGCATAAGTATGGCGGGAGTGTCTCATGTCGTTCAGGTTTCGTTCCTGCCTGTGCTTAACAGTCTCAGGTATACAGGTAGCGCTTGATCTTTTGAGTGGGGGTTTTTTCGAAAGGGTATTCCTGCACGACTATTCTTTGAACCTGGGAGAATTTATTCACCCTGGTATTAACATATTGCAGCAGCTCGAGCTGGAGCTCGTCTATTTTATGTTCCACGTAATTTGAGATGTCGTATTTGAGCTGGGAATAACGCTCTTCAATCTCTTCCCTGTTGAATTGGACCAGGGCAACAAGCCTTTCCTGCTGAACGACCACCAGGGAATCCACCACATGGTGGAAGTTGTTGATGATTGACTCGATATCTTCGGGATGTATGTTCTCACCTCCCTGCCCGATAATGGTATTTTTAAGCCGTCCCTTGATGTAGAGATAGCCGTCTTTATCAAAGACACCCAGGTCGCCCGTCTTAAACCAGCCGTCGGGAGTGATGACATCGGCAGTCAGCTCAGGTTCCTTATAATAGCCCTGCATTACGTTAGGGCCTCTCGCCCAGATCTCGCCTTCACCTGTCTTTTTATCGGGATTCTGAATGATAAGTTCGATATCCTCGATTGATGGTCCTGTCGATTGCAGCCTGGCATTCTGAGGGTTGAAGCCGGCAAGCAGGGGAGAAGTTTCGGTGAGCCCGTAACCTATTGCATAAGGGAATTTTGCCTCGATGAGAAATTTCTCGACACTGCGGTTGATCTTAGCCCCGCCAACGCCAAAAAACTTCAGTTCTCCGCCAAACGTCTGCATTAATTTTTTCCCGGCAGCAACATTAAGTATTTTCCTGAGAAAAGGAACATGTATTGCTGCATGAAGAAAGATGTTCTTTGTGAAAGCCGGCTGAATTTTGCTCCTGAAAATCTTTTCAATGATCAGGGGGACAGTAAGCATGATGGTTGGCTTGACTTCGAGCAAGGCCGGGAGAAGCACCGAAGGAGTCGGGGCTTTTCCCAGGTACCATATACCGGCACCTCTCAGCATAGGCAAAACCATCCCTATCGTATTTTCATAGGAATGTGAGAGTGGCAGCACGGAAAGGAAGCGGTCAGTTTCTTTGATCTCCTGCACACGCCCGCTTTTATCGGCAGTGAAGCAGATGTTAAGATGGGAAAGCATCACCCCTTTTGACTTGCCTGTTGTGCCCGAAGTGTAAATGATTGAAGCCAGGTCATTCTCCCTCACTGAATATTTTTTTTCCGGTTCTGCGGATGGGTTAAATACCTTGTCGCCGGCTTCAGATGATTTTAATGAGAAATCTTCGATTTTAATCCTTTTAGGAGCAATTTCGGCTAGAATTGTATTTACTTTTGACTGCTGATTTTCGGAGAAGAAGATGGCCTTGGCTTCAGCGTGTTCAAGAATATTCCTGATCTCATCGGGGTGGAAATCGGGAAGCAGGGGAACTGCCACCGCTCCCATGAAAGTGATAGCATAAAAGCTTGCACCCCAGTTCGGCATTCCTGCGCTCAGGATGGCTACCTTGTCGCCTGGCATAATGCCCAGGTTTTCAAGCAGGGCCATCACTGCCCTGATACGGAGGTGGAGACCCCTGTAAGTAAGCTGTTCCCCTCCTATAGTAGCCATGGCAGGTCTTTCGCTGTGCTTGCCAAGGGTAAGGAGAAATGCTGCAGGAAGAGTATTTCCGGCTTCAGAGACCATCAACACTGATTAAATGAGACAGCAAAGATATGAAAAAAATGCAACATGAATCATACGTTTTCAAACAGGCGGATCTTTAACCTTAAACCCGGCTGTTAAAAAGATCCGGAAGAATCAGGCTTTATAAAATGGATAATCGGTATATCCTTTTTCATCCGCAGAATAAAATAAGTCCATTTTAAGTTCTGTTGACAAAGGCCAGTTCTTGTTTAACCTTTCAACCAGGTCCGGATTATTGATAAAAGGGCGCCCGAACGCAACCAGCTCACACAATCCGCTTTGAATATCTTTCTCTGCCCTGTCCTTATCATATCCTCCGGATAGCATTATACTGTTTTTAAAATTGGCCCGGATTAAATTTTTAAGTTTTACTGGCACAACAGGAGATCCCATAGAGGAATGATCAACTAAATGAATATAAACCAGTCCAAGTTTATTCAGCTGATCCGAAAGGTAATTATAGGTCGCATCGATTTCAGGATAAAGAGGCATGTCACTTGCAACTCCGTATGGTGAGACGCGGATCCCGGTTTTTCTGCTCCCGATTGTATCCGAAACAGCCTCCGCCACTTCAAGTACAAAGCGGCAGCGGTTCTCAATGCTGCCTCCGAATTTATCTTTTCGGATATTACTGACGGGTGAAAGAAACTGTTCAAGGAGGTAACCATTGGCTGCATGAAGCTCAACACCATCAAACCCGGCCTCTAAAGCGTTTTTCGCTGCCGCAACAAACTGCGATTTGGTTTGCAGCAGTTCTTCGGTGTTCATTTCTTTTGGTTCAGGAAGATCCTGCATCTGTTGTGAATCGGTCCACATCTGACCTGCAGCCTTAACTGCCGATGGTGCAAGTATTTTGGCTCCTATGGGCATGTTCAGGCGATGGCTTATTCTTCCTGTATGCATAAGCTGCACAAAGATTTTCGCTCCCTCGCTGTGCACTGCAGCAGTTGTCTTTTTCCAGCCCTCTACCTGTTTTGTACTGTATATCCCCGGAATCCTTGCATAACCCAATCCATTGGGCGATGGAGAAGTGCCTTCTGTTATGATAAGCCCGGCCCCCGAACGTTGTTTGTAATATTCTGCAATAAGTTCATTAGGCAAATTCCCGATTGCACGGCATCTTGTCATCGGAGCCATCACAATACGATTTTTAAGTTCAACGGAGCCAAGCTCTTCAGGTGTGAATAATTTATATTCTTTCATACAGGGTTGTGTTATTCATATCCGCTTTTTATAACAGTGGAAATCATTTTAAACCGTTTGTTGGTTTTTATAATGCTGGCAGTATGGGCCGGAATGATTATTGATTCACCGGTATCCAGGGAATTGGATACCCCATCAATAATAATCTCAGCCTGTCCGTCGATAATCTGCACAAACGTATCGAAGGGAATTATCTTTTCAGTCATGGCTTCACTGCTGTCGCATGAAACTGCAGTAACGTTCCCGGTCGTCTTTTTTATTATTGTTTTAATGACCACCGAATCCGGAACATATTCAATGATCTCAACAATGATAAAGGCCTTCGCTTTCTCAATTTCATGAATCACCAGGCCCTTCATCTTGAAAATATTTATTTAACAAAGGTGATGACCTTTATCCGGTTAAGCATTATACAATTCAAGGAATTAGTTACATCATTCACATATTGCTGAGAGTGCTTCGCCTTTTATGCTTAAGAAGTTTGAAGTGGGATGGAGTAAGTCCTGTTATTTTTTTGAACTGGTTCGAAAGATGGGCCACGCTGCTGTAATGAAGTTTGAAAGCTATTTCGGTAAGATTCAGCTCGTCATAAACGAGTAATTCTTTGACTTTTTCTATTTTATGGGCCAGGTAAAATTTTTCAATAGTGGTCCCTTTAACTTCAGTAAAAAGATTAGAGAGATATGTGTAATTGTGATTGAGTTTTTTTGCAAGGTAATCGGAAAGGTTTACTTTAATCTGGTCATCGGTATAATGAACAAGTTCGATAATAACCATTTTTATTTTTTCAACCAGCATGCTTTTTTTATTATCCATCAGTTCAAGCCCCGACTTTCGAAGCGCTTTATCCAGTTGATCAAGCTGCCCGGGTGAAATATTGTCCTGAATGTCGGCCTCCCCCAGATCTACTGCAACATATTGCATCCCGAGTTTTTGCAATTCGGATTTCACGACCATTTTACAACGGATGCAGACCATGTTTTTGATAAAGATCTTCAATGCTTAAAAATTTCCTTCTCAAATATACGATAGAGTTGTTATATATACAAGTGATTGAGAAGTTTAACTTTAGAAAGTTGTTTTGACGTTAAGATCACTAGCCAGTTAATTGCCGAAAATCTCTTGTCATTTATCCTCAATGATGTAACTTTAGTCCTTGAATCAATCTCTCCTATTATGAAACCAGTGATTTCTATCCTTTTTTTTATAAGCATTTTTTCGATAGCCGGCGCTCAAAATTTTCCCTTGTACAAAGACAAGGCTGTGCCAGTTGAACAGAGAGTGGCTGATCTTTTGCAGAAAATGACAATAGAAGAAAAAATTGACATGCTGGGCGGATACGAGGGATTTTATATACGGCCGAATACAAGGCTTGGAATCCCGGTTGTCAAAATGGCTGATGGGCCCCTGGGTGTAAGAAATTACGGTAAGGCAACGGCATTCCCCGGAGGTATTTGTTTTGCTTCTACATGGAACACCGGCCTGGTTAAGAAATATGGTGAAGCAGTTGGGACGGAAGCCAGGTCAAAAGGGGTGCACATCATGCTTGCCCCCGGCGTAAACATTTACAGGGCTCCCATGGGCGGAAGGAATTTCGAGTATTACGGAGAGGACCCCTTTCTTGCAAGCCGGATGGCAGTGTCATATATTGAAGGTGTGCAAAGCCAGGGTGTTGTTGCAACGATCAAACACTTTGCTGCAAACAACCAGGAATTCGACAGGTATAATGTAAGTTCCGATGTTGATGAGCGGACCCTGAGGGAGATCTATCTGCCGGCCTTCCGGGCAGCCGTTGAAGAAGCCCATGTTGGGGCGGTGATGAATTCCTATAATCTTTTAAACGGTGCCTGGACGTCACAGAATGAACATCTTCTGAAGGACATACTTAAGACGGACTGGAAGTTTGATGGCATACTGATGTCGGACTGGGGTTCGACACACGACGGGGTAGCTGCGGCCATAGCCGGCCTGGACCTTGAAATGCCTGCAGGGGACTTTATGAACCGTAAAAACCTGCTGCCTGCCTTGCAGGACGGTCGGCTGAAGCAGTCCGACATTGATGATAAGGTAAGCCGTATGCTCAGGATCATGTTCCGTTTCGGTTTCTTCGACAGGGTGCAGGCCGACACCACGCTGCCTTTGTACAACCCCGGTTCGAGACTTGTTGCCCTGCAGGCGGCAAGGGAAGGCATCGTCCTGCTTAAAAATGAAAACAATATGCTCCCTCTCGACCGCAGCAAGGTTAAAAGCATAGCGGTCATAGGCCCTGACGCCCACCCGGCAGTTGCCGGGGGAGGAGGCAGTTCCATCATCACTCCTTACCGTAGCATAAGTTTTCTGGATGGAATTACCAACATCGCCGGCGAGGAAGTGAGTGTTTTCTACAGTCCCGGTGTCAATACCGACCTGGATGAAATGACAGGCACTTCTGTTTTCTCCAGCCTGGATGAAAAAGGCGGGAAGCTGAAAGGACTTAAGGGTGAGTATTTTGCCAATATGTTCATGACAGGAGAACCTGTTATGAACCGCAGGGATGAGCATATCAGTTTTAACTGGCAGAACGGCTCCCCGGCTCCTGTAATGCCGGCCGATAGTTTTTCGATCAGATGGACGGGAAGTATTTCCATCCCTGTCGATGGCAATTATTACTTTTATGTAAGCGGAAATAACGGTTTCAGGCTTTATCTCGATGATATGCCCGTGATCGATGAGTGGGGAAATCCTTCGTTCAAGGCAGGGGACAAAACCATGACCCTCCTGAAAGGGGAAATGAAGGTAAAGCTTGAATATTACGAGAAAACCGGTGAAGCCCAGGTTGCTTTCGGGTGGAGGCAGATTAAACCTGCAGGGGAGTCGGAAGCTATAAGACTGGCGGCAAAATGTGATGTTGCCGTGGTCTCTGTTGGGTTTAATGCCGATACGGAGGGTGAAGGTTTCGACAGGCCTTTTGAACTTCCTGCCGAACAGGCAGACCTGATAAAAAACATTGGCAAAGTTAATAAACGAACTATTGTAGTTTTAACTTCCGGGGGAAACGTGGCATCCAGCGATTGGATTTCCCTTATCCCTGCATACCTGGCTGCATGGTACCCGGGCCAGGAGGGAGGTACAGCCCTGGCTGAGATACTCTTCGGATTCACTAATCCCAGTGGTAAACTGCCTGTTAGTTTTGAGAAGCGATGGGAGGATAATGCCACTTTCAATTCATATTATGATGCCGATAAGGACAATCATGTGAAGTATACCGAAGGAATATTCGTGGGCTACCGGCATTTCGACAAAAATAACATCGAGCCTTTGTTCCCGTTCGGTTATGGCCTTTCATACACAGGTTTCGAGTTTAATGACCTTGCTGTTAAAAAAGTTGTAAAGGGACCAGAATTGCCAGTGAAGGTTGAAGTGAGTTTCAATGTGACGAATACAGGGAAGAAGGAGGGTGCCGAGGTCGCCCAGGTTTATATTCATCAAATAAAATCGGGGGTGATCAGGCCTGTAAAGGAATTAAAAGGGTTCAGCAAGGTTTTCCTGAAGCCAGGCGAAACAAATCGAGTAAATATTATACTCACCCATGATGCGTTCGAGTATTATGATGTTGAGAAAAAATCATGGGTTATTGAGCCGGGTGACTTTGAATTCCTTGTAGGTTCTTCCAGCCGTGATATAAGGCTGAAGAAGACTTTTAGAGTTGAATAGCGATGATGTCGCTGAAGGATTTTTGTTTCCCGGTTTCAGGCCGGAATTGTAAATGAGAACCGGCTACCCTGGCCTGGTTCACTCGTAACCATGATGTTGCCGCCGTGCAACGTGACAAACTCCTTGCAGAGTATCAGTCCGAGACCTGTACCTTTTTCCTTTGCAGTTCCTGGTTTGGAAATAGTTTTCGAGACAATGAAAAGTTGAGAGACTTCTTCTTTGCTCATCCCTGTCCCGGTATCGCTTACACTAAAGATTATTTCATGATCAGCTGTTTCTGACGATAAGGTGACCATCCCGCCAGGTTTTGTGAATTTAATCGCATTACTGACCAGGTTCCTGATCACTGTGCTTATCATGTCCTTGTCGGCATTCATTTCAATCGTATTCCCTATTTTGCTTACAAGTTTTATGTTTTTTCCCTCAGCCATGGCCGTCATCAGTTTTAATTCCGGTGATAGTATTTCGCCAAGGATAAAGGTTTCCTTGCTGAAACTGATATTCCGTGTCTGTAACTGCGACCAGGTCAGTAAATTCTCAAGCAGGGAGTATGTCGACTTTGAAACTGAATGAATCCGGTGGCTGAGTTCAAGTGCTTCTCCAAAATGATTATTCTCAATCTCTTCGGTAAGGATATTGGAATAGCCAAGGAGGAGATTAAACGGATTTCTAAGATCGTGTGCTATAATTGAGAAAAATTTATCTTTGGTTGCATTCACCTCCGTTAATTCTTCATTGAAGACTATCAGTTTGGCTTCTGCTAGTTTACGGGCACTGATATCCCTAAAGACTCCGAAAGTTCCAATAAATTTACCATTGTTGTCAAACTGGGGACTGGCGGTTACGAGAATCACGCGATGTTCCTGCCCGGGTGTCACTATCTCTATTTCATAGGAGGAAGGAATGTCCTGTGACCGTGTTTTTGTTTCCTGCAGGATTTTATTGACAGATTCAGGCCGCAGGAATTCCATGAGGTTACGGTTGGCAAGTGTTCCGGGATTGACTCCGAAGATCTTTTCAGCGGCAGGATTTACATATATAAAACGTTCTTCAGTATCGACAAGGCCTATGCCCTCACCCTGGTTTTCAATGATCAGGCGGTGTTTTTTTTCACTTTCTTTTAATGCTTCAACTGCTCTGACGCGCGCTGCTTCAGCAATTTCGGCATCCCTGAAAATAAGCCTTGTGATCCTAATTGCCAGGAATACCGTAACCGCTATCAGGAAAATTGACAAAACAGCAAGAAGGAGTGGGATGTTAACGATAAAGAATTGCGAAAGAATTACTTCCAGAATATTGTCGATCAGAATGGCCACCAGGAGAAGTGGAAGGATACCCCTAAGAAGCCTCGCGCTGGAAGACTGCCCCGAGACAAATTTCAGGAGAATACTGCGTTCCCCTGCCAGGAAAACCAGTCCCGCTCCCAGAAATAGCATGACCAGACTTGAAGGGAGGGACAATGGAATCCTGTCGGAACCGTATAATAACGGTTTGCCCTCAATATAGCCTAAAGTAGTGGCAAAGCCCGTGAGTGATACTATCATACCCAGGCTGCCGGCCAGGGTTACAGTCCCTGTCCCCTTGTTCTTTAAGTAAGACAGAAGGATTGAAATGCCTGATAAAAAGAACAACAGGGCGGCAAACGGCGGTATCCTGTTCAGCGGGATGAAACTCCCCGGTTTGTTGGTCAGGGTAAGGTCCGGAAAAAGATAGTCGTCGACTGAAAAGCCTGGTTTATTGAAAAATTCGTCGGTTTTCAGCAAACAGTAGAAAGAAATGATCAGTACAATCCCCAGGGATACCGATCTCAGTATCTTCTGATGTCCCCAGTATTGCCATGACAGCAATACAAAGCCGAAACCCAGGGCTGAAAATGCAGATGCTGCTGACATGGGTACGTATTCGGGATTAAGGCTGGTGAGAAAGTCTTTGCCTGTGGCCCTTCCTGCAACGGCAATAGCACCCAGGAGAAAGGTCACCCCCCCGGCGATCATGACATGAAGTTCATACTCAGAACGGTTCTTGTTATGAAGCATGTATCTCCTGTTTAGGAACTGGTTCGGATATTAATGGATGTGATCCCGGCGCGATTCTTATAACTTTTTAAACCTATTGATTTTATTGGTGTTTCATGAGGTAGTCGGTGTCGTTAGGCAAGTGGTTAGGCAAGTAATTTTTCACCTCTTTTTTGGATCCATCTGGGATCCTGAACCTGATTTCAGGATCTATTCTGGCCCCTTTTTTTCTTCTGTCAAAAGTACAATTTTTTTATAAAGTTACTTAGATTAATTCTAAGTGTAATATTATAGCGCTTGATCTAATATTGGTTCCATCTATTTCTACCAGATTAATCTCAGGTGTAAATTAGGTGACAAAAGGAGAATAAAGGAAAAGAAAGGAGAAGAAATGAGAAAAAAGGAGAAAAAAGGAGAAAATAGGAGAATTAAAAGGTTAAATATCAGATAGTTGTTAATAACTTTATTATTTGATTAAATTCCTGTTTTATATTTTTGCCGCTTGTAAATTTTAACAAACGTCATGAGCGAAAAATCAATCATTGAAAAACCGGTTACAGCCTATTATATCTGTAAAATGATCGGAGTGAGCCGACCGGCCCTCCATAAATGGAGCAAAGCAGGAATTGTGCGCTCACATAAACTCGGGGGCAAACTATTTTATTTTGAAAGCGAAGTCATGGAAGACTTGAAAAAGTGCTGAAACGCTGGATTATTCAATGGTCTTTAACATTGTGCATAAGAACGAAGTATCAAAAGGATATTCTTATAGAATCCGGTCGCTTTCAGAACGTATAGCGAAACGGTTCGATTAGTACCGTGGCCGTATTCCTTTTCCAATCCATCACAGTAATCACTGCCGATAAATCCTCTTTCCGAAATCTACTTTCTGATATCCAAGGGATAATCTTTTTCCGGGAAAAAGGTTAATTGAGTTTTTTAGGGTTACCGCCGAATTAAAAATCCGTAATAATTAGTTAACGCTTGTAATATTCGTTAATAACACGTTAATAATCAGTGTGTTGTTAATAACTTTATCGGCTTTTTGATTTTTGCTTTTATACTTTTGCCACATGTAATTTTTTCTAAACAAATAGAATAAAATGGAAAGAATTGAAAAACCGGTTACTGCAAATTATGTCTGCAAAATGATGGGAATCAGCCGACCTGCACTCCATAAATGGAGCAAGGCGGGTATTGTCCGCTCTTATAAACTTGGAGGCAAGCTTTTTTATTTTGAGAGTGAAGTAATAGAGGACTTACGAAAGTGCCGATAACCCTGCCACATCAATGAAAAATGAAGCAACCTCACTCATCGAAAACCTCACCATGATTTCGAATTTCCAGGAAATAAAGGACGCCACCCAAATTGCCGATATCATTGGTGATTTCGTAATGCTGAGAAAAAAGGGCGTTAACTATACGGCCTATTGCCCGTTCCATCATGAAAAAACGCCCAGTTTCATAGTGAATCCTATGCGGGGATCCTACAAATGTTTCGGCTGTGGCAAGTCCGGCGATGCCATCGGGTTCCTACGCGAACATGAAGCAATGAGCTATGCCGAAGCGCTTACTTATATTGCAAATCATTATGGAATTCCGATCAAGCGGAATGGATCTGATATCCAGTATACCGATGCCGAGAAACGCCGTGATGGCATCTTTGCCGCTCTGAAATGGGCACAGCAGTATTTTTCACTCAACCTTCTGAGCGCTCCATCTGCAGTTTCATACCTGCAAAAGCGCAAACTTGATCCGGCCATTGACCTGTTTATGATAGGATATGCCGGAAGCGGCAATGATCTTATGCGTGAAGCCCATGAAGCAGGTTTTTCAAATGAACTATTATCTGCAGCCGGTCTTTTAAAAAAAAATGACCAGGCCCAGTATTATGATGCGTTCCGGGAGCGGATCATGTTCCCGTTTCTTGACCGCTCAGGCCGAATCATCGGTTTCACCGGCAGGATCATCACTTCTGAGAAGGATAAACCCAAGTACCTGAACAGCGCCGAAACCGAGGTGTTCAAAAAGAGCAAATTCCTTTATGGACTATACCAATCCAAGAAGGAGATCATGAAAGAGAATGACTGCCTGCTGGTAGAAGGTCAAACCGATCTGATCAGCTGGCATCTGGCCGGGATTAAGAATGTAGTGGCCGGTTCAGGGACTTCCCTTAGCGAGGATCAGGTAAAGATGATCCAATCGCTCACCAATTGCATAACGATCGTGTATGATGGCGATATGGCCGGAATAAGGGCCAGTATCTCAAACATCAAAATCCCCCTTCAGATGGGCCTTGATGTTTATCTGGTCGTGCTGCCTGATGGAGAGGATCCTGATTCTTTTGTTTTGAACTATGGAGCAGAAACCCTAAAAGCTTACATCCAAGAGAACCGAAAGGATATTGTTTCTTTCCGAATTGAAATGGTCAGGGAAGCAGTGGATAAGGATCCGCTTCAAAAAGCCAGGCTGGTCAAAGAACTTGTTTCCCAGATATCGCTCATCTGCGATGAACAGTCGCGCGGGTACCTGATCGGAGATATTTCAAAGAAGCTTGATGTCAGAGGAGAGGACCTTGACAAACATGTTAAAAAGCAACTTCCAAAGGTTGAACAACAGCAATTGGGTTTCTTTGGTCTTGAGGCTGCCCAGGCAATGATTCTTGAAACCGGATACGCAATTTTGCTTTCAGATCCCAAGGGTGTTGTTTCATATCACGCCGAGGGAAAAGAAAACACCATCAGTTTGCCGGATGGCCCTTTGAAGAAAGATGATATTTTTCGCCTGGCTAAACTCACCAGGAATGTCAAAGTTGAAGGACTTGCCCTGGTGGTGGATGAACATGATATTGAATTCCCTCTGGCCGAAGCGGGCCGGATGCTCACTGAACAAGGTTTGCGTGTTGAAGTGCGGGAGGATAGCTCGGTCGATGAGTCGGGCGATGATCTCAAGGCATCCGTTTACATTGACTTTTTAGATTTCTATGTAAGTGGTTTAAGTTACCGCTTGATGCGTCAGAGCGATACCAAACGTTCCAAGAAGTTCGTGGAGATGACCGCTGAGTTCCTTTCAAAGCTTGACAATACAATTATCCATATCAAGACCAACGAGATTGCAAAAAAGTTCGGTCTTACCCAGGGATCATTTTCAAAGGTGTTGCGGCCATTTGTCGAGAAACGCAAGAACCTGGCCGTGCAGCAGCAGGAGCAAGTGATTATCGATGAGCAGCAATTTGTTTTCGATATCGCCCACCTTCCCTCTTATGTTGATCAGGGTTTCTTCCAGCGATACGGTTTCTTCCCGGCACAAAACAAAACAGGGAATAAAATATTCTATGTTTTCCGCACCCTTGATAATACGTTGGTAAAGGTGGGGAATTTCTTTTTGGAACCCTTGTTTCAGGTCTATGATCTTGACCCGGCTAAGAATAAACGTATTGTAGAGCTTTTCCATTCTGAACTTAATACAGCCGAGTATGTAGAGTTCAAAAGTGGTGACATGGTCGAATTGCAGCAGTTCAAGAAATTCCTGTGGAACAACGGGGGTTACATCTTTACCAACGGCAAACCGTTTCATCATGAGAAGATCCTTGAAAGCATTGCTCTCCAATTCCCAAAATGTTGGGAGTTTTCGACCTTCGGATGGCAAGCGGAAGGATTTTTTGCCTTTGCAAATGGCATCATTGCAGACAATGCATTTACCCACGTCGATGAACTCGGTTTGGTTAAGTTCAAAAACGTAACCTACTATTCCCCTTCATTCAGTAAAATCTATAAAGATCAGCGTACCGATAATGACCGGTATGAGTATGACCGGTTTTTGGTGTTCAAGCCTGAGCATAGAACCTCATGGATAGAATGGTCGCAGCTGATGTACAACGTATACCGTTATAGCGGCAATGGCATGTGGGCGCTTCTGTTTGCGATCCTTTCGGCCAACCGTTCAATTATCTTTCCGATCGAGCGTTTTTTTACTTCATTGTTTTTTATAGGTCCTACCGAATCCGGTAAATCAAAAATTGCGGAAAGCATCCGTGCGCCGTTTATGCATGGCGCACCGATGTTCAACCTGAACTCTGGTACCGATGCCGCATTCTTTACCAGCCTTGAACGCTTCCGGGATATCCCGGTGATTTTCGAGGAATATAACGATTACCAGATCTCCGATGTGAAGTTCCAGGGATTGAAAGCCGCGGTGTATGACAATGAAGGAAAACAGAAACGAAAGGATGCCACCAGCAAGGATATCGACGTTTCAAAAATCAACGGCTGTCCGCTGTTACTGGGGCAGGAAGGTCCCGAACGTGACGATGGCGCCCTGGGCAACCGTGTGGTTCAAAAGCACGTTCCGAAAAAGGATAACTGGACCGATGAAGAAGTAACCGCGTTTAATGACCTGAAAGACCGTGAAAGTGACGGGCTGAGCAATATAGCCATGGAGATCATCAAGCGCCGAGGAGTCGTGCAGAAGTACTTTGCCGCTTATATGCGGGATGCTCAAAAACAGGTAAAGATCGATATTCAGAATGAAGGAGGATACTACCAGACCCGTATCATCAATACCGTGAGTTTGTTCATTGCCATAGCCAAACTATGGGAAGACCATGTAAAGGATCTTCCACTGCCCTTCACTTACCATGAGTTCTATGAAGATGCAAAACGGCAGATTACCCGCCAGAGCGAGGATCTGAGCAGCAGCAACCGCTTATCGACATTCTTCAATACCATCAGTATGTTATATGCCCAGGGGCAGATCATCAGCGGAAGGGAGTTTGATATCTCAATCGAGTCGAGCGTAACCATTATTAAATCAAAAACAGAAAAGGAGGTGATCTCTATGGATGGCGGATCAGCTCCGGTGTTATACCTGATTGTTAACGATGTGATTCAAATCTATCAGAAAATGCACAGTGCGGAAAGTTTAAAGATCAATGCCCTTCGTATGTACCTCAAAGACCATCCTTCTTATATCGGCCAGGTAAGCAGCCACCGGTTTATATACCAGGTTGAATCGTGGGAGATGGACCCTATAACCAATATTAACCATAAGGTCATCAAAAGAGCCGAACGCAACACCAGTTGTATTGCTCTTAAATACAAATTAATTGAGGCCATGGGAATCGATCTTCAGCGGTTTAAAACCGAGCAGGAGTCTTCTTTGGAACAAAACGACCCTGCAATTTTGTCACAATTAAATTCTGAACAAAAAGAGCTGCCGTTCTGAAAATTCATAACGAAAATCCTACCTGAAATGTTGCTCCCAACGTCCCAACGTCCCAACAAACATGATAATAAAATATTATAATCTTATATATCAGTATGTTATGTTTTTCAATTCTCGTTGGGATGGTAATTTCACGTTGGGACTTGTTGGGATCAGGGTCGATGATTTATTATGGCTCGTTGGGACTGGACGACGTCCCAACGCTCTGTTGGAACGGCCCAACAAAATATTTACTATTCATTCTCAGTGGGTTTCTGCTTTTTTTCTGCCTTTGTTGGGATGTTGGGACGTTGGGCCTGAAAATGACCCTTCGCTAAACGTTAAAAAAAATATGAGAATTGATCGAAATGAGTCGGGGTATCATGACAAATTGCCAGATGAATTTCGCCAGGTACCTATCATCGATATTCTTGTCGATGGCAAAAGAAAGACCGGAATACTATCTATATAATCACAGGGCAGTTCATTGAATCAAAAAATAATTTTTTGCAAAATCATTAAAAATAAATCTTATGGAAAACGAACGCATGTTAAAATCCCCGGCCGCTAAATTTCCAAAACGCAATTATCGGTTGCAAGAGGATACACTCTATGAACGGATCCGCCATCATTTGCTTGAGGGCCGGAAACTTTCTGAGGAGGAAACACATATTCTTCACCGCTGGGAAACAGCTCACTCCCTGTTTGTTTCCAAGAATGAAACCGATGCCAATGCGGCAAGGATCCTGATGAAGATGTATAACATATCCAACTTCACGGCCTACAAAGACATCCGTAATGCCAAGATGCTTTTTGGAGATGTTAACAAGGCCTCAACCGAAGGCTTGAGGTATATCGTTTCGCAATGGTGTATCGATATGTACCGTATGGCCTATATAGCCAAGGATTTCGATGCCATGAGCAAT
>Ga0208613_1000028_pt1 | contig 99486 bp, 73 predicted proteins | sample CryBogmetaGMA6M_FD_184543 | JGI IMG/M metagenome (GOLD analysis project Ga0208613, IMG submission 184543) | Freshwater microbial communities from Crystal Bog, Wisconsin, USA - MA6M (SPAdes) | ecosystem: Environmental > Aquatic > Freshwater > Lake | place: Crystal Bog, Wisconsin, USA | collected... | reverse complement strand
CCGTCTCAATCCCTTTAATCAACTGTTCTTTTATTTATTATTTTTGAAAAGTGGTGTTCTTTTTTAACTGAAAGACTGGTATCAGTTTCAATTAATACTTACATGCGTTGCCTTTTTACACTCTTAATAAGAAAATCAGAAAACCTTTGGGAATCAATTATATAAAGAACCTGACATCAATTGGAGAGAATATTCGCAACAAAAGACTGGAAAATAAATTTCTTCAGTAAGATCCACTATGGCCGCCATGTGTTGAAATAAATATATATAGTAAATCATCAGTTGTCAATTGACCTGCCAAGTTGCTGAGGATTGTATGTATATTGTCGGGTGTGCAGGGACTTTGAAGAATTTCTGAGTATCCATCATTATCCAAATCCAAAGAAGGGTTATTTCGGCTAGGGGCATTATAGTTATCGACTGTTCCATCATATGATAAAACTGTAATATTTTCTTTTGGAAAGCCCTGTTCTCTTATAATATTATATTCCAGGCAGATAGCATTCCAAAAACCTGGCCCGTTGGGTCCAAGATTAGACATCTGATCCCCTCCAGTAAACATTAGCGCGTAAAGATGATGATTTACGGCAGGATAGACTGTCGTGTTTTGAATTGAAAAATTTGGCGTGCAAACAACAGTATTTGGCATCGCTATTGAAACTTGATCCAATAAATTTAGGTTTTTTTGGGGTGGTATTGTTTTAATGGTATCCAAAAAAGCACCATTATAGGCACTAACAAGAACATATTTACAAGGATGTTCCCATCCCCAATGAGGGTGTAAATCAATGAAAAATAACCAATATGTTGAGAATGGAGAGTGAAGGGAATCACTTGAGCCTATATAATAATATGGATTTGATTGTAAATCACCTTCTATAAAAACATTCATGCTGTCAACCTTATTGGCGACGATAGAATCCATGACGAATCTTATGGCTTGTTCTTTGGGAATTTGCGAATAAGAAACTGTTACTGCACAGAAAATCAGCAACATGATAATCCCGATGTGTAACATTGTTTTCATTTTTCTTCGGATTTTGGTTAATGTTTGAATTGAAATGATACAATCTTAAAGTCACAACAAGAATATGAATATTTTTTAATCATATAACAAATATTTAAAGGTATTTTTAGGAAATTTTATTCCGGAAATTGGAATGAAATTGGATAATTATCGGAAAGAAATTGGATTAATTCAGGAAAGCTGCTGATTTAACAACCTTATTATCAATTCATAATTATTCCGGACATTAAAGAAGTCCCTAATCTTTTGCAGCCTTTTTTCAATATTGGATTCTGATTGATTTACTTTTTTGGCTATTTCTCTCGGGATGTGCCCTTGTAATAAATAGGAGATAATTTCTCTTCCTTCAGGAGTGTGAATATACGAGCCCAAAGACACATTTCCCGCATTGATTATTTCCATTACCTCTTTCGGCATGACTATCTCTCCTTGGGAAACTTGAAGCAGTTTTTGGGTCATGATTGATTTATCTTCCTCTTTTAATAAATAGGCTCTAACACCTCGGGCGAACATTTCCACTTGCCAGTAAAGGGAAGATTCATGAGATAAAATGACAATGGGAATCTCAGGAAAGGCTTTTGTAGTAGACTCAATATTTACAATTGGGTTGGATTGATGAATGAAAAGATCCAGGATAATTATGTCGACTTTTTCAGGAGATATTTTCTCCAGGGCTTCCGGTATGGAAAGGCTGCTTCCAACAATTGTAAATTCATCAGATTCAATATCAAATGAGGAATATAACCCTTCAATAATCAGATAATGATCATCGATCACATATAACCGTATCATGAAATTTTAATCAAACTACCAAATATGTTAAAATTTTTCTTTTATAACAAAATTTTCCTTTTTTCAGATAAAATATTGATTCTTTTTCACCTTCCCCAGTTTTCCCTGTCAAGGGAACGGTAGGTTATTGCCTCGGCAAGGAATTCAGCTCTTATCTCCTCCAAATCACTCAAGTCGGCAATGGTCCTTGCAACTTTCAGTATCCGTTCATACGCCCTTGCCGATAATCCAAGCTTATCCATAGCATTTTTAAGCAGCTGCTGCGATGCCTCATTAAGTTTACAGAACTGCCGCATCTGCCTGGGATTCATCTGGGCATTGCAATAAACTCCCTTTGCACCATTGAACCTGAGCTCCTGTTTTCTCCTTGCGATAACCACCCTTTCCCTGATACATTTACTGCTCTCTGCGGATGACTGATCCCGTAGTTCATGATAGGGAACAGGAACAACCTCCAGTTGAATGTCGATCCTGTCGAACAGCGGCCCGGAAATTTTGTGAAGGTATTTCTGGATGATCCCCGGGTTGCACTGGCAGGGCGTTTGAGGATGGTTGTAATACCCGCAGGGACATGGGTTCATAGCGGCAACCAGCATGAAGCTTGCAGGATAAGTCGCAGATATCCTGGCCCGGGATACCGTCACGACCCTGTCTTCCATCGGCTGCCTGAGTACCTCCAGCACCTGCCTGCTGAACTCGGGCAGCTCATCAAGGAACAATACCCCGTGATGCGCAAGGGAAATTTCTCCCGGGCGGGGGTTGCTTCCACCTCCTACCAGGGCCACGCTGGAAATAGTATGATGAGGGGAACGGAAAGGCCGGGTCGTGACAAGCGCCCCGGAACCATTAAGCCGGCCGGCGACCGAATGGATCTTGGTGGTTTCAAGGGCTTCCTGCAGAAGAAGGGGAGGCAGGATAGACGGGAGGCGCTTTGCTATCATCGTCTTTCCTGCTCCCGGCGGACCAATCAAAAGGACATTATGCCCCCCCGCTGCTGCTATTTCCATCGCCCTTTTGATGTTTTCCTGTCCGCGAACATCTGCATAGTCAAGAGCCGGACTGCCTCCGCACTTCCCAAACTCAGCCCTGATATCGACAGTCGTTTGCTGCAGGTTCCCGTCCCCGTTAAAAAAATCAATAACCTCCTTTATATTTCCCGCCCCGAAAACCTGGAGGTCCTCAACCACTGCCGCTTCCCTGGCATTGCCTGAGGGCAGTACAAGTCCTTTAAAACCCTGCTTCCTTGCCTCCATGGAGATCGGCAGGGCTCCCTTGACCGGAAGCAGGCTGCCGTCGAGCGAAAGTTCTCCCATGATCATGAATTTTTCGAGCTTCCCGGTTTTGATCATCTCCGAAGCTGCCAGTATCCCTATCGCAATAGGCAGGTCGTACGATGATCCTTCCTTACGGATATCTGCAGGAGCCATGTTGATGACTATCTTCTTCCCGGGTATCCTGAAACCGTTGTGCTTTAGGGCAGATTCTATCCGCTGGTGGCTTTCACGCACTGCGTTGTCGGGCAGCCCGACCATAAAAAACTGTATCCCCTGGTCAATATTGACTTCGATGGTAATGAGCAGGGCCTGTATCCCTATAATGGCGCATCCGTATGTTTTAACCAGCATGAAGGAGGTTTCTCCTTAATCCGCCTTCATTAAAAAAGTGACAGGAAAATGGAAATTATTTTTCAGGTTTGTATTTCGAACCTGCCAGTATCTTTTGGGAATCCTTTTCTTTCAACAGCTCTGAGAGGCTTACTTCAGGATTCCTCTCCATGTATTTTTTAATGATCTGCCAGCCAATCCAGTTTCCAAGCAAGGGAGGCGATTCCTTCCCGAATTCAGCGGTAAAGGGCCCATCCGAAGTAAATACCCTGATGATCTTACCGTCGTTCGAATAAAGCATGCGGTTTTCTATGATAGCCGCCCACACCTGCTTTTCATTTTTCGTAATCCACTCATACTGTGCGGCGGTGTAACCTATTTTTATCCGGGCCGGAGCAGACGGGAGTATGGCGTCCTGGAAATAAAGTCTTTTACCGGCCTCTACCATGATGTCGAGAAGGCTGCCCCCTCCTGTTACGACAGGAAAACTTGAAGCCGCCAGCAGCCTCACGCAATCCGGAACAATGTATTCCTCATCCATCCTGTTCACCCGGAATATTGAAACCCCGTCTTCCTTATAGGGTTTGAAATCCTTGCCCAGGTAATTGTCGAAACCGATAAGCAGCACCGAATCTGAATATTGCACAGGGTACTCATAATCCCCTCCTGAAATAAATGCATAAACGGCAGGAATATGGAAAGAGGGGAAATAATATTTGAAATGCCTGAATGCGTCCCTGAGACCGTCCTCAGTATTTTTCACTTCGGGATATTTCAGCCTCACTGCCGTAATAAAATCCTGGTTCCTGGGACTGGCAAGATATTCTTTAAGGGGGGCCAGCCTGGCCGGATCATCCGGGCTGTCGCCGAGGAAAAGCCTGTATTTCGGCTGGATTTTCTTCAGGTTTGACTGCAGATCGGCATTATTAGCGTTGAAAAGATCGAGGTCATAACGCCCTATAGTGACCGGTGGACAATCAATCTTTGAAACATCAGCATCAAGGGCATTCCTGCGGCCACATCCGCAGACAAATAAAATAATGAACAGTAAGACAGTACTTTGCTTCATATTCAAACAAACGTAGTAAATGGTTGATTATTTTTGGATAAAATTATTGAAAATGGAGAAGCCGGGCGTCCCTAAATCTTTAAATTTGTTTTTTAAGGTATAACTACAGAAAATCATGAGAAAGAAATTATTTTGTTTCGCAGTCATTTGCCTGCTTCCATTACAATTGGTTTTAGCGCAAAAGTCGCCGGAAATAAAACTTGGACTGAAAATTGCCCCAAACATTTCTTTCATCAATCCATCCACTTCCGGTTATACTTACGACGGGGTAAAGCTTGGTGCGGTGATCGGGCTGGTGAGCGATTTCTATTTTGCCGAACGCTATGCTTTTTCGACGGGCCTGAATTTTTCACTGCTGGGAGGAAAAATAGAATATCCCAACCAGGTGAAGAGTGATACAACCTATCTCAAGGGGACCACCAAAAGCAATATGAGCTTCGTTTACCTTGAAATCCCACTGATGATCAAAATGTTCACTAAAAAATTCGGAGCCTTTTCCTTTTTCGGACAGGTAGGGTTCGGCACCAGTTTCAGAATAGCTGCACATGCAACCAATGAATTTACAGGCGATAAAGGGTATACTTCCACTGAGAAAAAAGACATGGTGAGCAAAACGACATTGATCAGGGAATCGGTGCTCATTGGCATCGGCTCGGAGGTTTATCTTGACCAGTCGACCAGGTTGTTTTTCGGCCTGGGATACAGTAACAGTCTGAATAATGTTCTTAATGGTGCTGACAACTATGGTATTAATCAGAAGGCCTACCTTAATTATGCCGAACTCAATCTCGGGGTAATGTTTTAATTATGAAGATCGCGCTAGCCCAGTTGAATTACCGCATCGGCGACTTTGAGCAAAACGAGTCGGGGATCATAGCCTGTATTCAAAAAGCCCGGAATGCAGGTGCCGACCTGGTTGTTTTTGCAGAACTTTCTGTCTGCGGATACCCCCCCCGTGATTTCCTGGAGTTTGACGATTTTATTGAAAAATGTTATACGGGTGTACTGCGGATCGCGGAAGAGTGCACCGGCATTGCCGCTATCGTAGGCAGCCCTTCGGTGAACCCTGCCGACAAGGGGAAGCCACTGTACAACTCCGCTTATTTTCTTGCCGACGGCAGGATACAGTCGCTGAGCCATAAAACGCTGCTGCCGAATTATGATGTATTCGATGAATACCGGTATTTCGAGCCTAACCGTCTCCCATACGAAGTTATTGAATACAAAGGGAGCCGCATCGCCCTGACCATTTGCGAGGACCTTTGGAATATCACCGACGATCCTTTATATGTGAGAAATCCCATGGACGAGCTTGCGAAGCTCAATCCTGATATGATCATTAACATTGCGGCTTCTCCTTTTCATTATTCCCAGCCGGCTAACAGGTTCGAGGTGCTGAAGCGCAATGCCATGACTTACGGCATCCCGGTCTTCTATGTGAACCAGGTGGGCGGTCACACCGAGCTTTTATTCGACGGGGGGTCCATGGTGATCAATGCAGGAGGCGAATTAGTGGCGGAATTAAAAAGGTTCTCCGAAGATTTTCTGATCCTGGATACAGTTAATCTGGAATTCGAAAATCGTTTCACGGATCACGATTCACGGTTCACGGATCACGAATCACGGATTTCCCTTATACATAATGGCCTGGTGATGGGTATCAGGGACTACTTTCATAAAATGGGCTTTTCAAAGGCGATACTAGGTCTGTCGGGGGGCATCGATTCGGCGGTAACCCTTGTGCTTGCTGCAGAAGCACTGGGTAAGGAAAATGTCAAAGCGGTGCTTCTTCCTTCAAAATTTTCATCGGATCACAGTATCAAAGATGCCCTGGATTTGGCTAATAACCTGGGAGTTGAACATGAGATCATTCCTATTGAAGAATCTTTCACTGCTATACAGCACAGCCTTGAGCAACAGTTCAGGGATCAGCCCTTCAACCTCACCGAAGAAAACATACAGGCCCGGGTCCGTGCGGTAATCCTTATGGCTTTGTCGAACAAATTCGGGTTTATCCTTCTGAACACCTCGAATAAAAGCGAGGCTGCTGTGGGGTACGGAACATTATACGGAGACATGTGCGGCGGCTTGTCGGTGCTTGGGGATGTTTACAAGACCCAGGTATATGAACTGGCAAGGTATATCAACCGAGAAAAAGAGATCATCCCACAGAATTCAATTGACAAACCCCCTTCTGCAGAGCTGAGGCCTGATCAAAAAGATTCGGATTCCTTGCCCGAATACGACATTCTCGATAAAATATTACTAAAATATATCGAAGAAAGGAAAGGCCCCAGGGAATTGATACTGGCGGGTTTCGATGAAATAATCGTTAAAAGGATTCTTAAACTCGTAAATACTAACGAATATAAAAGATATCAAACACCTCCTATCCTCAGGGTTTCCCCCAAAGCGTTCGGGATGGGCCGGCGCATGCCAATTGTAGGAAAATACCTGAGCTGATTATTATGACTGTACTGACTCCACTGATTTAATCTCCGGTATAGCGCGGATCACAGCTGCTTCAATACCGTTTTTCAGTGTCATCTGCGAATGAGGGCAGTTCCCGCACATTCCAAGGAGGCGCAGGTTCACAACTTTTTCGTCGGTCATGTCAACATATTCCACATCGCCGCCGTCGGCCTGAAGGTAAGGACGTATCTGTTCAATAACGTTTTTGACTTTATTTTCAAGTTCTAAATCGATCATAGTTTCAATGTTTGAGGGGGCAAAGATAGGAAAAAGCATGATCCGGGAGACGTTCTGAGAGTGAAATTCCTGCCTCGGCATGCGTCCCGCTCCAATGTTAATATCCTGCCAGGTTTCTAAGTGCTGACTTTAGGCGATGGCATGTTTAAATAACCGGCTGTTAAGGTTATATAAGAATATAAGGCCATTATTACTTATTTGTATTTAGTCTGTGTATTATTAAAAAAATGATGTAAGTTTACATCTTCAAGTCTATGGTTTACCCTTCAGGCTCTGGCCGGGCATTCAAAACAAACTGCGATGAAAACACCAATCAATTGGCATGAACCCCAAGCGCTTGACCCGGGTACCTTACCAGGGGCAAAAATTAACCATGAGAGTTTTATAAACATTTAAATTCGAAGATCTATGAAAAAAATAATGGCTACTTTGGGAGTAATATTAGTTACTTTCTTCATTCTTTCTTCCTGTGGTCCTAAGAAAAATGATGAGCAAGACACTTCAAATGCTTCAGCCTTAAAAAATGACAAGTTGAAAACCGAACAGGCACTGCGTGTAGCTAACGATTCACTGTATGCTGCACTAAACGCTATGTTCACAGGTAACCTGGATCCCATGAATAAACTTTGGTCGCATTCAGATGATATAACCGATATGGGCCCCTTTGGCGGCAGGCTTACCGGTTGGGAAGCTGTTGGTGCAGAATTTAAGAAGGAAGCCGGGATGAAATTCGGGGGCAGGATTGTTTGTAAAGACCTTCATATTTATGCCGGTACAGATATGGGATATGCAGTTTGTGTAGAAGAAGGTGAAAATATGAGTGCGGAAGGCAAACCTGTGTTGGTGAGCCACCGGGCTACAAACATTTTTCGTCTGGAAAACGGCCAATGGAAATTGATCCACCATCAGACTGACTATTCTCCCCAGCTGGAGAAAGCAACTGAAGACCGGAAGAAGTAATAAACAGAATCGATCTTCACTTCTTTCCAAACGTCTCCCGTATGGCGTTCGAGATAGCAACCTGTTGCGCGACAGCCTCGGCCAGTTTTGCAAATGCCAGGCTTGTTGCAGTATTATCTTCAACTGCAACGGGTTTGCCTGCATCTCCCGAATCGGCAATGGCAGGTTCAATTGGGATCTGGCCAAGAATGGGGATCTTCAGGTCTTCTGCGAATTTCTTACAGCCGCTTTTCCCAAAAATGAAGTACTTTTTTCCAGGCATGTCGGCAGGAATGAAGTAAGCCATATTCTCAACCAGGCCGAGAAGAGGAATATTGATCTGCTCGTTCCTGAACATATCGGCAGCTTTTCTCACATCAGCGATGGCGACCTCTTGTGGAGTGCTTACCAGGATAGCCCCTGTGAGCGGGAAACTCTGAACCAGGGTCAGGGGGATGTCCCCGGTTCCCGGCGGCAGGTCAATGACCATGTAATCCAGGGGTCCCCATTCAATATCGGTGAACAGCTGCTTCAGCGCCGATGAGGCCATTGGACCTCTCCAGACCAATGCCTTAGACTGGTCGACAAAAAACCCTATCGAGATCATTTTAAGGCCGTATTTTTCGAAAGGATAGACGAAGGTCTTTCCATCCTTGTCGAAACCTTTGGCTTTCTCATCCATCAGCCCGAACATCAATGGAATTGAAGGTCCGTAAATGTCTGCATCAAGCAAACCCACCTTTGCTCCTGCTTTTGCAAGAGCGATAGCCAGGTTCACTGCCACTGTGGATTTACCGACACCGCCTTTGCCCGACCCTACAGCGATAATGTTCTTAACATCCTTAAGAAGTTCTTCATTCTCCAACCGTTTGGTCGTCACCCTTGACGAAAGGTCAACATCGACTTTCAGATCCTTGTCCACATGGTCATGAATAGCCTTTATACATTCCTGGGTCAGATAATCTTTCAGAGGGCAGGCGGGCGTGGTCAGGATCAGTTTGAATTTCACGTTTCCTTCACTGATCTGTATCTCATCTATCATGTTCAATGTCACCAAGTCTTTTCCAAGGTCAGGGTCAATTACATGTGAGAGGGCGTGGAGTATGTCGTTTTGTGTTACTTTCTTCATTTTTCCTTTATTGGTTATTTGTGATACTATTTAAAAGCGAATGGTGAAAGCGCGAAATAATTTCGCTTTTCTCTACTCGCTTTTCGCTATTTCCTTTGCCGGGTCCCAGAAGTGCTTTTCAAACTTCACCACCTGGTCATTTTCAACCTTGATCTTTTCACTTTCCAGCAGCTGTTGCATCACGTTGGGTCCGCCAAAATGATGCTTGCCTGTAAGAAGGCCGTTCCTGTTCACCACCCTGTGAGCAGGTATATTCCGGTTACTGGTATGTGAGGCATTCATGGCCCAGCCTACCATCCTCGCAGATCCCCTAAGCCCCAGGTATTCCGCTATCGCCCCGTAGGAAGTCACCCTTCCGTAAGGAATTTTTAAAACAATCTCAAAAACATCATCAAAAAACGATTCCTTCAATGGCATGGCAGGAGCTATAATTCTTTTTTCAGTTCCAGAAGGAATTCCTTGACCTTGTTCAGGGAAGAGATCATCTGAACGGCATTAACCACGTTCTCCCGGTTTTGTTTCAGTTTTTCCCTGGCGCCCTGGAGGGTATATCCCCTTTCCCTGACCAGGTGGTATATCAGTTTCAGATTTTCAAGATCATTCTTGGTGAACAGTCTGTTCCCTTTCTTGTTTTTTTGTGGCTTGAGGATGTCAAACTCCTTTTCCCAAAAACGGATAAGCGATTGATTCACCTCGAAGAGTTCAGCAACTTCACCGATGGAATAATAAACTTTTTCGATTTTATGATCGGCTTTCATCATATGCAGGGGATTAATCCATGGTCTGTGAGGGCTGCTGCGAAAGATCAAGCATCTTCTGGAACTGATCCGGGCTCAGGTCATTGAAGAAAAAGTAGATCGGGTTCAGCGGAATTGAATTCTTCCTGACTTCATAATGCAGATGGGGCGAAGTACTCTTGCCTGTATTTCCCACATAACCTATGATCTGCCCGCGCAGGATCTTCTGACCCGGCTTTACAAATATCCTTGAAAGATGGGCATAAACGGTTTTGTAGGTATGGCCGTGGTCTATTACCACTTCATTCCCGTAACCGCCTTCCCCGTCCCTGGCCGCAAACTCAATAGTTCCATTGCCTGTTGCATACACCTCAGTACCAACGGCGGCAGTAAAATCCATGCCCTCATGAAACTTCCTGACCTTGTAAAAAGGGTCAACCCTCGTCCCGAAATAGGAACCTATCCTTCGGAGGTCTTTATTGTTGATCGGCTGGATGGCAGGTATGCAGGCCAGCATCTGTTCCTTGTTCTTGGCCATACTGAACACTTCGTCGAAGGACCTGGACTGAACATACAACTGCCCAAGTATCTTGTCCATATTCTTCGAAGTTTCGACCATTAATTCCTCGTTGGAATACCCCTTTAGCTTTTCATAACGGTCTATTCCTCCAATCCCCGCTTCCCTGACGGAACCTGGTATTGGTTCAGCTTCAAAAATAACACGGTAAATATTATCATCCCTGTCCTGAAGATCCCTGATGACCTTCGTGACCCTGGCGAGCTGGTCGTTAAGCATCCTGTACTGGAATTTCATCTGCTCGATCTCCCTCTTCTGGGCTTTCATCTTTGGCGAATCAACAAAGTTGTAGGCCAGCAACAGCATTGCAACCGCAAACACCACGCCCGTAGAGAGATGCGTAAAAAAATACAGCAGCCTCTTCCTGAAGGTGGTCTGCACCCGGTCGAAAGTGAGGGATTTCTTGTTGAATTTATATTTAACCTTGCTCATATGCAGCAAAAATTAAGAATCGTTCAAAACAGGCTGCCTAAGTCATGCAAAATTAAGTAAATAATTAACTTTGCTGCTAATAAGGGGATCACAAAAATTGTTAAACCCAGCTAATGAATTGTTAATCCATAGTTTAAATGAACTCAGCCTCAGTAAGACAAGCATTCTTTGATTTCTTCAGATCCAAAGGCCACCAGATAGTGCCTTCTGCTCCAATGGTCATTAAAAATGACCCCACCCTGATGTTTACCAATGCCGGGATGAACCAGTTTAAAGACCTGTTTCTCGGCAACAAGGAAGCAGCAATCAAAAGGGTGGCCGACACCCAGAAATGCCTCAGGGTTTCAGGCAAGCATAATGACCTCGAAGAAGTCGGGATAGATACCTATCACCACACCATGTTCGAGATGCTGGGAAACTGGTCCTTCGGTGATTATTTTAAAAAAGAAGCCATTGAATGGGGATGGGAATTCCTGACCGAAGTGGTAAAGATCCCCAGGGACAAGATGTTCGTTACGATTTTTGAAGGCGACATCAAAGAAGGGCTTGAAAAAGATACCGAGGCTTATGATTACTGGAAAGCCATGATCCCCGAAGACCATATTCTTATGGGCTCAAAAAAGGATAATTTCTGGGAAATGGGAGATACCGGCCCCTGCGGCCCCTGTTCCGAGATCCATGTCGACCTTAGGGATGAAACAGAACGCAGCGAAGTCCCCGGCCAGGAGCTCGTAAACAAAGGTCACCCCCAGGTTATAGAGATCTGGAACCTTGTCTTCATACAATATAACCGCCAGGCCAACGGGCAGCTCAACGCACTACCCGCAAAACACGTTGATACCGGCATGGGTTTTGAGCGTTTGTGCATGGCCCTGCAGGGAAAGAAATCGAACTACGATACTGATGTGTTCCAGCCCCTGATACATCATCTTGCAAGCCTTGCCGAAAAGGAATACGGTTCGGATCTAAAATCCGACATCGCAATGAGGGTTATTTCAGATCATGTGAGAGCTATTTCATTTGCAATTGCCGACGGCCAGCTGCCCTCGAATGTCAAGGCCGGCTACGTAATCCGGCGGATCCTTAGAAGGGCTGTGCGGTACGGATATACCTTCCTCTGGTTCAAAGAGCCTTTTCTGTACACACTCGTACCCTTGCTGATCAAGCAGATGGGCACCTTCTTCCCGGAACTTATTTCACAAAAGGATCTCATTATCAATGTAATGAAGGAGGAAGAGACTACCTTTCTCAGGACACTGGCAACGGGGATACAACGATTTAACTCGTATCTTGATGTACAACGTACAATGTACAATGTACAAATGAAAGATGACGGGTCACGGATCACGGATCACGGATCACGCGTAATAGTTGGTTCATTCGCGTTTGAGTTATTCGATACGTACGGATTTCCCATCGACCTTACCCAGCTGATGGCCCGGGAAGCGGGATGGGATGTGGATATGGAAGGATTCCGGATGGGTCTCGAAGAGCAGAAAGCCAGATCGAGATCGGCAGCCAGCGTGCAGACCAGCGACTGGGTCGTGCTGGTGGAAGATGCCGAAATGTCCGAATTCGTGGGTTACGACACTCTTAAAATTGAAACCGAGATCACAAGGTACCGGAAGGTCACCGCAAAGGGTCAGGAACTTTTCCAGCTTGTCCTGGAGAAGACTCCCTTTTATGCTGAGTCAGGCGGACAGGTTGGCGACAAAGGCTGGCTCATCTCCGAAGGGAACAGGATTGAGGTTCTCGACACGCTTAAGGAAAACGCGCTGGTCATTCATATCTGCAGTTCGCTCCCTGCCAGGCCGGGAGAGTCTGTAACAGCCGAAGTTGATGCGGCAAAACGCGGAATGACCGCAAACAACCATTCCGCAACCCACCTGATGCACGCCGCGTTGCGCAAGGTGCTTGGCTCCCATGTTGAACAAAAGGGATCGCTGGTGGATGACGAACACCTGAGGTTCGACTTTACCCACTTTGCCAAGCTTAGTAAAGAAGACATAGGGGCTGTGGAAAAGATAGTCAACGCAAAGATCCGCGAAAACATCCCCCTGCATGAAGAAAGGGCAATGCCGATTGCACAGGCAAAAACAATGGGGGCCATGGCCCTTTTTGGAGAAAAATACGGGGACTTTGTGAGGGTTGTAACCTTTGACCCTGCTTTTTCAATTGAATTCTGCGGAGGCACCCATGTAGCGGCCAGCGGGCAGATCGGGTTGTTCAAGATCACTTCAGAAAGCGCAATTGCCGCAGGAGTGAGGAGGATTGAAGCCATCACGGCCGACAAAGCAGAAACCTGGTTCTATGAAAAACTTCAGCTGCTTGACGAGGTTTCCGACGCTCTTAAAAATCCCAAAGACCTGCTGAAAGGCTTGAAAAACCTGGTCGAAGAAAATCAGTCCCTTAAAAAAGATTCTGCGGAACTTTCGAAGATCAAAGGAGGGCAGGTTAAAGAAAATCTGCTGAAGAACGCAGAAGTAATCAACGGAATAACCTGGATCTCAGCAAAACTGGATCTTGACACAGATACCATTAAAAACCTTGCTTTTGAGCTGAGGTCTTCAGCTGAGAATGTGTTCGTAGTCCTCGCCAATGAAACCGACGGAAAAGCCGGGCTTACCGTGGCAGTTTCAGATGCCCTGGTCAAGGCAGGCAAACTGAATGCAGGAACCATTGTCAGGGAAATTGCGAAGGAAGTCGAGGGAGGCGGAGGCGGTCAGCCGCATATTGCAACAGCGGGAGGCAAAAAGCCTGAAGGTATCCCTGCAGCGCTTGAAAAAGCCAGGATGATCATTAGCCGTGAATCGTGATCCGTGAATCGTGATCCGTGAATCGTGAACCGTGAATCGTGAATCGTGAATCGTGATCCGGAATATCCTGCATCCTGCATCCCGTGATAAAAGATTGGCATAAACATTTCCCCGGGCTTCAAACAAATAATATTAAATTTGTATACGTTCCCCATTCGCTGATTTTCATGAAACGATTCAGTTTTTTCATATCAGCCCTTACAACATTCCTGTGCTTCATCTCACTGGCCGGTTACGGTGAAGGGTCGAAAGAGCTGAATAAAGGCTGCCAGTTCTGGTCAACCTACCTTTATTTATGCAACGATTTCACCAATCACTGCACTGATACTAATGGCATACGTTCGCAGTTTGCTACTTATGATGCAACCCACCACGCACCTGACGATTCCAAACTTTATTTTGTAGCCCGTTCAGATGAGGTTGTTTATTTGGGGTTTAACGGGTCTCCTACTGATACCATTCCCGGATTGGATATCGTATACCGTATATGTGACAGTACCGGGGCAGTTGTGTATGCCGAAGATTACCTTCCGAAAGCTTTAGGTTCAACGGGGTTCATTCCCTCATTGACCGAGGCCTGTCAAGGGCCTAACCAGATTTATAGTACTATTACCGGGTATAATGCAATAGAATGGACACCTCCGAAACCGGGAACCTATTACATCGAGTTTTCCGAAAAATTCAACAGCTCATTTTATACCGGCAGGTTTTTTCTCTATCTGTTTGATATAACAATTTATGCCCCTATTGCATCTGCGGTCAAACCCGGAAGATTATTCTCCAAAGCCTGGCAGTTCGCTTCCAACGCTTTTACGGGAACAAATTATATTTTGTCGGATGACGGCATTGTGACCTCCACAGAATTTGACCAGATGAACGGAGGAGGCTGGATACAGTATGCCAACCAGACAGGCTGCGGCAACACCAACTGGGTTGACGACAGGAAATCCCTGTTCAACCAGCAGGCCTTGTTTCCACAGTATAAAATATTCATGAACTCCCCCGACCCGGATGTTTTTCCCATTGCTACAAGCCTGGGGCAGGTCATACCGCCCGATCCCGCCGGAACGAGGAACTGTGACGGGACGATTGACTATACAGTAAATGTTGACAAAGCAGGAAATGTCCAGATCCAGCTGAATTTTGTTCCATCGACCTATATCTCCCGGATGATAAGCCAGGTGGTTAGTCCAGGGTCCAATACCATCCATTGGGATGGGAAAGACGGTAGCGGGATAGAAGTTCCCAATAATGTGGCTGTAGGACTGGTAGTCACCTATATTAACGGGCTTACAAACCTTCCATTATATGATGTGGAAAGCAACGATTCGGGCATTCTTGTAACACTGGTCGCACCTACCGGCAACCCTCTCAAGGTATACTGGGACGACTCAAATATCTGGGACGGCACCTGCACAGGATGCCAGGCAGGCCGGGGACAAAACACCATGGATGTCAAAACCAACGTTCTTACGGGAGGATGTGCAAACCCTGTCATATACCCGCCGGGCTGTCATAAATGGCCATTTTCGGGAAGAGGATGGGGCAACCTCAATACGATTAATTCATGGTGGTATACCGTCACCACGAGCTCCACTTATCCTTCTATCGCCGAATGGCGAAGCCCCAAGCTGCTGTTGTTCGTTGACGGGCCGTTAACGGCCTGCGCAGGCACCACCGGAGTGCATATTTCGGTTTACCCCGATCCCAACACCGATGAATATCACTGGGGATACACCGGCACCGGCCTCACCTTCATCCCCTCGGCAACAACAACAGTTCCTTCAGTCACCCTTGATTTTGCCCTTACAGCCACTCCCGGTGACATTACTGTTTACGGGACCAATACCAACTGCAGCGGCTCGCCCAGCCCGATTGTCAGACTTCCTGTGACCATCACAGGCGCTATTGTCCCTCCCGACCTGGGGCCTGACCGCACCGTGTGCACTGGCCCCCAGTCTTTACTGGATGCAGGGCCAGGATATCTTGCCTACCTCTGGTCCACCAATGAAACCACCCGCAGTATTTCACCCACACAATCAGGAAAATACTGGGTGAGGGTGGGGCAAAACGGTTGCACCGCCAGCGATTCTGTAAACCTCGTTGTTCTTCCATTAAACCCAACTAAGCTGAAACCCGATACGGCTGTCTGCGAAGGGCAAAAATACATCCTGGCCCCTGGGAAAAACTTCATCTCAACACTCTGGAGCACAGGCGATACTTCAAAAACCATTACGATTACCACTGCCGGGCGTTACTGGGTGCATACGGTTGACATAAACAACTGCCCTGGAGCAGACACTGTGAAAATAGCACTGAAGCCTGCTATAAATGTAAATCTTGCCCGGGATACCTCGCTTTGTTCGGGTTCCTCCATCGTGCTGCACGCCACTTTTCCCGGTGCCGCCTACCTTTGGCAGGACGGCTCAAAGGATTCCCTGTTAACGGTGACCCAGCCGGGAACCTACTGGGTGCGTGTGAGCCACGATAGTTGTGCTGTGGTCGATACGTCAACAGTAAGCGTGTGCATGGGTGGTGTATTTTTCCCAACTGCCTTTGCCCCGGGCAGTACTGTCGGGAATAATTATTTCAGGCCCCTCGGGCCCGCATTGTCAAAGTTCACTCTCAGTATTTTTGACCGCTGGGGACAGCAGGTTTGCATTACCGACAACCCTGAAACAGGGTGGGACGGGACCTACAAAGGAACTGTATGCCCCCCCGGAGTTTACGTTTATATGGTTTCCTATGAATTGGCCGGCTCACCCGGCACAACAGTCAAAGTCGGGGGGACTGTCACATTGGTCAGGTGATTTTTATATTTTAATAGCTGATTATCCAAAACCCATGATCACAGCCGAATCAATTTACAGGCAAACAGAGGCCTTCTGCAAATTCAATGCCGACGAGGCCATCGTTAAAAAATATTCAAAGTATTTCAAGGAAGGGTATGATGCCTGGGGCGTCAGTTCGGAACTGCTGAACCAGCGGGTTTGCGATATCCTTGCCGTACCCGGGATGACAGTGGGACAAGTCAATCAGGTATGCCTGCTTCTTGTTAAGTCGCCTAAATATGAGCTGACTTCCATTGCAGGCCTTCTTCTTAAAAAAATGATGAAGCAATGGGATGATGAAACGCTGGTGACACTTGAAAAGATCTTTGCTGGCGGGATAAACAACTGGGCTCATACTGACTGGTTCTGCAGCGAGATCATTCCCGACATGATCAAAAAGAAGCTGATGGACATGGGTTCACTGAAACCCTGGAGGAAGGCTGGCAATAAATTCCAGAGGAGGGCGGCAGTGGTAGGTTTGATCAAGCCTATGAAAAAAGCATCGGACTTCAAGCCTTATTTTGACTTTATCGATCCTATGATGAAGGATGAGGAAAGGGTGGTTCACCAGGGGCTGGGATGGTTCCTTCGCGAAGCCTGGAAAAAACAGCCTGATCCCGCTGAAAAATTCCTGCTGAAATGGAAAGATTCGGCGGCCCGCCTGATTTTCCAGTATGCCACTGAAAAGATGACCCCTGAGCAAAAAGCCAGGTTCAGGAAAGCGAAATAAATCAATGGTTTGAAACTTGGGGTAAGCCCTGGCCCCGGATTCCTAAGGAAGCTGCGGGGAATTTACCGGGAGATACTGATTCAATGGTTTGCGATCTTGGGTAAGCCCCGGCCAGGATTCAGCATCATGTGGAGGGTAGATTAAAAGATCTCAGAACAGCAGCCTGGCTTCGTCTTTAACGTAATTCAGGGCTGCCGCAGTTGCCAGGTTCTCATTTTCAAGGCTGATATCAAAGATTGCTTTGACCAGCGCGGCCGAGCCGTCCTGAGGGCTGAGCTGGCTGGAGGCCCTGTTGATAAGGGCAATTGATTCTTCCCTGGCGTTTTTTATCATTTCCCAGGCTGTTGGCGACATGTATACCTGCTGGCTGAGGTTATAATCAAACTCCTCCCTGATGGTGCGAACCAGGGTCAGCTGGAGTTCCTGCACCGTCATTTCGGATTTCTGTACGCGCATCACAAGGTTCGACGGCTGAATACGTTCAAGGAAAAGAACCGTTCTTTCATAGGCTTGCAGCCTCAGTGGAAGAGTGATCCTTTTTGATTCAGTTAGTGCATCATTTAAAGGAGACCCGATTTTACGGTTACGGCTTTTCAGCCTGAAATAATAGGATATCAGGAACCAGGCGGCAAGTGAGCCAAGGCATATGATCATGAAGGCATGAATGATATCGGTGACAAGGGTGGTCCAGAAGAAATTGTCCATGGGATGAGGTTTGTACAAAGATACTAAATAGCGAAAAGCGAAATGGCGAAAAGCGAAATAGTTGAACGCGAAGCATTTTACAAAAGCCGCATCAGGTGTTCAGAGTGAAGCATATCACACAAGCCGCATCAGGGACAAGGAGCGACTTACTTCCAGTCGGGCTCCGGTATTTAGCCTGTATGAGCGACGCAGTAGCGTCAGCGGCGTTGTGATATGCGAACGAAAGACGAAGTAACGTCAGCGGCGTTGTAAAGATGCGAGCGAAAGACGCAGCCACCGTAGCGGTGTTGTAAAGATGCAAGCGAAAGTCACATTTGATGAGAACTTTTTTACTATTTTTGTAGATTACAAATCATTACAATCTCTCGCTTATGACAACACTCGCTAACAGAATCAACTACCTTGCTGAATCAGAGACCCTGGCCATGTCGCGCAAATGCCGCGAACTTAAGGCCGAGGGTAAAGACGTTATTAACCTTAGCCTGGGTGAACCCGATTTCAACACCCCCGATTACATCAAGAATGCGGCTAAAGAAGCTATAGACAAGAATTTTACTTTCTATACGCCGGTCCCCGGTTATGAAGACCTGCGGAAAGCGATCTGCACCAAGCTAAGCCGTGACAATAACCTTGAATATTCACCGGCCCAGATCGTGGTGAGCACCGGTGCAAAACAATCCATCGCCAATGTGGTCCTCAGCCTTGTCAACCCCGGGGACGAAGTGCTCATCCCTTCCCCCTACTGGGTTTCATACAAAGAGATAATCAAGGTAGCCGAAGGAAAAGCAGTGTTCATCCCGGCAAAAATAGAAAACGAGTTCAAGGTGAAGCCTGAACAGATCGAAGCTGCCATCAGCCCGAAATCAAAACTGATGATATTCAGTTCTCCCTGCAACCCCACAGGTTCCGTATATTCCAAAGAGGAGCTTGAAGGGATTGCCAAAGTCCTGGCCAAACATCCCGGTATTTTTATCATTGCTGATGAGATTTACGAACACATCAACTTTATCGGCAAACACGAGAGCATTGCCCAGTTTGACTACATCAGGGACAGGGTCATCATTGTTAACGGTGTATCCAAGGCCTTTGCGATGACCGGATGGCGTGTAGGCTATATCGCAGCCTCGGTGGAGATTGCGAAAGCCTGCGACAAGCTGCAGGGCCAGTTCACTTCAGGCACCTGTTCGATAGCCCAGAGGGCAGCCCTGGTGGCCGAGATCACGCCTCCTGATACAAAAGAGATGATCGAAATGCAAAAAGCATTCCGTGAACGCCGCGACCTGATGCTTCAAATGCTTGCCGAGATCCCCGGGCTCAAAGTGAACCATCCCGACGGGGCATTCTATATCTTCCCCGATATTTCATACTACTTCGGCAAATCAAGTGACTCAGTCAGGATAAAGGACTCAACAGACCTTTGTGATTACATACTGAACACTGTTTTCGTAGCACTGGTGCCTGGCGATGCTTTCGGCGATCCAAATTGCATACGTTTCAGTTATGCGACATCAAAGGAAAAACTTATTGAAGCAGTGAAAAGAATTAAAGAAGCGTTATCGAAACTTAAAAGCGAAAAGTGAAAAGCGAAATTATTTGGCCTTTCGCCATTTCGCTATTTTATTTATAAAAACCAACAAATAAAAAACGACGATGAACAGCAAATTAAAACAGTGGGTTGAAGATTGGGCAAAGATATGCCAACCTGATAAAGTATACTGGTGCGACGGTTCCGAGCAGGAGAACCAACACCTGCTTGACCTGATGGTGAGCACGGGAACGGCCATTAAACTGAATGAGAAAAAAAGGCCGAATTCATATTATTTCCAGAGTGACCCCAGCGATGTGGCCAGGGTTGAGAACCGCACGTATATCTGTTCGGAGAAGCAGGAAGATGCAGGTCCAACGAACAATTGGATGGCGCCTGCCGATATGAAAACCCTGCTTACAGGAATGTATACCGGTTGCATGAAGGGACGGACGATGTATATTATTCCTTTCAGCATGGGCCCTCTGGGTTCAAAGATCGCACACATAGGCATACAGATCACCGACTCTCCATACGTGGTTGTTAACATGCGCACCATGACCAGGATGGGAACAGCCGTACTGAATATCCTTGGCGATGGTGAATTTGTTCCCTGCATCCATACGGTAGGAGCTCCTCTTGAACCCGGACAGAAAGATGTGAAGTGGCCCTGCGCCCCCATCGAAAAGAAATACATCTGCCACTTCCCCGAAACCAACGAGATCTGGTCTTTCGGAAGCGGTTACGGCGGAAATGCACTTCTCGGAAAGAAATGCTTTGCCCTGCGTATTGCATCGAACATGGCAAAACGCGAGGGCTGGCTGGCCGAACATATGCTGATCCTCGGCATCACCAATCCAAAGGGAGTTAAAAAATATTTTGCTGCTGCATTTCCCAGCGCCTGCGGTAAAACCAACCTGGCCATGCTAATTCCCAGCATCCCCGGCTGGAAAGTAGAAACAGTGGGCGATGACATTGCCTGGATGAAATTCGGTGAAGACGGAAGGCTTTATGCCATCAATCCCGAGGCTGGTTTCTTTGGCGTTGCTCCTTTTACTTCCATGGAAACCAACCCGAATGCCATGCTTTCATGCAGCTCAAACACTATCTTTACCAATACTGCTCTCACTCCCGACGGAGATATATGGTGGGAAGGCATAGGAACTGATATTCCTGCTGGTTCTATCACCTGGGAGAATAATGTATACGATGCCGCTGCAGGCAAGCCCGCAGCCCATCCCAACGCCAGGTTCACAGCACCTGCAAAACAATGCCCTGCAATAGACCCGGATTGGGAAAACCCAAAGGGTGTGCCTATTTCTGCTTTCCTTTTCGGAGGACGACGCCCTGGCACTGTTCCATTGGTTTACCAGAGTTTAGACTGGAACCACGGGGTATTCCTCGGATCTATCGTGGGCTCGGAAGTCACGGCAGCAGCAATCGGCCTTAAAGCAGGTGTGCGCCGCGATCCATTTGCAATGCTTCCTTTCTGCGGATATCATATGGGCGACTATTTCGGCCATTGGGTGAAAATCGGCAGCAATGCTCCTGTTCCGGCAAACCTTCCTAAAATATTCAACGTCAACTGGTTCAGAAAGGGACCTGAAGGCAAATTCCTCTGGCCCGGTTACGGCGATAACATCCGTGTTCTGAAATGGATCTTCGAACGTGTTGACGGAGGAGGTGAAGCTGTGGAAACTCCGATCGGCTGGGTTCCTGCTGCCAATGCCATCGATGTAAGCGGACTTAACGGCATGGAAGCCAAGATGGAAATGATCCTGAAAGTTGATCCGAAAGAATGGCTGGATGAATGCGAACTGATCGCTGAGCACCAGCAGATTTTCGGCGACAGGCTCCCTTCTGAGATGTCAGGCGAATTTGAGAAGCTCAAGTCAAGACTTGCAAAAGCGATAAAATAATATTTCACCGGATGTCGGAAGGTAACAAGATATATACAAAAGGCGGTGATAAAGGAGAGACTTCCCTTCTGGGTGGCACAAGAGTTTCGAAAAGCCACGAAAGAGTCGAAGCCTATGGTAACCTGGATGAACTGAACAGCTTTATCGGGCTGATCCGTGACCAGGATATCAATCCCCATTACCGTGATGTTCTTGGCCGTATCCAGGAAGTTCTTTTTATCTCTGAAGCCCTGGTTGCCCGGGATCCTGATAAGGAAACACGGGAACTGCCTGTTTTCGGGGATATTGACATCCACATACTTGAAAAAGAAATTGATACTATGAATGATGAGCTTCCCGGGTTGAAAAATTTTATTCTCCCGGGAGGCCATCAAACAGTTTCTTATTGCCATATTGCACGAACTGTTTGCCGGAGGGCTGAGCGTTCTCTTATCAGGGTTGACAAAACAAGCCCTGTGGACGAGATAATAATACGCTTCGTCAATCGTTTATCTGATTACCTGTTTGTGCTTGCACGAAAAACAGGCAAGGACACTGGCTCCGAAGAAAGAACCTGGATAACTCAGAAGTAAAAAAAATAGTTCTTGTTTTTCTGATTTTATTTTTTATACTTTTGCAGCTATTTTCAAAACGCTTATAGAAATGTATTGGACACTTGAACTGGCCTCCAAACTGGAAGATGCTCCCTGGCCTGCTACTAAGGATGAGCTTATCGACTGGGCTATTCGCTCCGGTGCCCCGCAGGAAGTAGTAGAAAACCTCAGGGAAATTGAGGATGAAGGTGAAACCTATGAGCGCATAGAAGATATCTGGCCTGATTATCCCACAAAGGACGATTTTTTCTTTCACGAGGACGAATACTAGACCGTGAATCGTGAACCGTGATTCGTGAACCGGTTCACGAATTCCGGATCACGGTTCTCGTTTTTCATTTTTCCGCTTTACGGAAAAATGAAAAATTGACTTCCCCGTAATTCCTGTGCTGGTCAAAGCCGGGAAATTCACTGAAATCATATCTTTTCGAATGCTCGAGGATGAACAGTCCGCCGGGTGCCAGCACTTCCCCGCTTAGTACAAGCCCTGGCAGCTCGGGCAGCTGAGGCATGTCATAAGGAGGGTCGGCAAAGACAAGGTCCCAGGTATTCAGTGCCTGCCTGATATAGGTCAGGGCATTTGATTTTTGAGGAAACAGATTCAGCATTTTCAGCTCAAGGCCCGTTTTGTGAATAAAACTCAGGCATCGGGGATCTTTTTCAATCGCAGTAACGCTTATACATCCTCTTGAGATAAATTCATAAGAAATGCTCCCCGTTCCGGCAAACATATCCAGAACCCTGAGGTTCTCATATTCAACCAGGTTGTTCAAAACATTGAACAGGGCTTCTTTTGCGAAATCGGTTGTAGGCCTTAATGGAAGATTATTAGGCGGATGAATTTTACGGCCCCGGTAAATTCCGCTTATGATCCGCATGAGTTGAAATTCAACAATGGATAATATGACTGTGGAGCAACAATATCAAATACCGGGCTGTATTTGAAAGTCTCATTCCTCCTTCCGAATTCCATATTCTTCACATAACGGAAGATCAGCTCAAACAGGTTGGATCCCCGGTCGATGTTCCCAAGCAGCACCACCGAGGCCTGCTCGGGGTTCATACCGAGCTGCTCCAGGACGAAGACGAGGAAATACACAACGTCTTCGGCAACCATCCATGTGAAAGTATTGAAGTACTTGATCAGCTTACCGTCGTAAATGCAGATATCAAAACTCTTTTCCTTGATATGGAGGAAGATACGGTTTGCATTGATCCGGGTCCTGAAGTTCATCCAAACAGTTTGCAGCAGTATGGTTGAAAGGCTGGAGATCCTGGCCGAGGGAAACAGTTTCTTTACAGAATCCTCAAGGCTTCTGGGAATCGAGTAAACGTTATAATTATCGAATTGCTGGAGGTGGTCGGCAAGAACATGTTCGTCGGCCTGCAGCTGGAAATTCAGTTTCATGAAAATTTCCGCCTCCTGCGCATCAAAGAGCGGTCCGGGGATAAGAGTGCTCTTTTTACCTTCATAAGCAATGCGGACGGTCTTGAATGGATTTTTCAACCAGGGATTTGCATTGAGCACGCTCCGCATAAAATCTTCAAATGACAGTTTAAACCCGGGCTTGGCTTTGGGGATAAAATCATTCCGTCGGAATTCATGGAGAAGGATGTACTTGTTCACGCGGTAATCAATGATGCAATAGGCCATGTGCGAATCATTGAACTGCAGGGAGAGTCCGTAATTACGTGTTTCCTGGCTCAGGAATGCAGGATCAGTGCGGTTTACAACAACTGTATAGAATTCGGCCATATGCTCAGGCGGTCAGGGTATAGAAGATATTCACTGCAATAATAATTATAAATCCTGAAACATGGAAGGCTCCGGCTTCAATCATGAAACTGATCATGCAAATCCTGGTAGTCGGGAAATTCTTCCAGGAATGTAAAATGCCCGCTCCCCGGTTCCATACGGCAGATATAATGCTGAACCCCGTTTGTCAATACGAGGTAGGAAACTTTCAGCGTGAAATTATACATGGCGAGCTGTTCGAATACCTTTTGGGTAATCTCAACCGAAGGAGCCTTGCATTCAACAGCCATAAGCGGCTTACCCTGGTTCGAGTAGACCACGATATCGCTTCGCTTTGAAAGCCTGTTATAAGTAAGGGAGGCCTCAACATGGATCAGCGATGCCGGGTAATTGTGGTTATTAACCAGGAAATTCAGAAAATGCTGCCTCACCCACTCTTCAGGGGTCAGGCGGACAAATTTCTTCCTGACAGGGTCAAAGATCTCCTTTTTCCCGTCAGCTTTGGAACGTATTTTAGCCGGGTATCCCGGGAGTTTTAGTTCAGGCAACATGTTCCAACAAATATAATGATAAACATGATTTGGCTATCTTTGCATGGCAGGAGGAAATGTAACACCTGCTTACACGTTTATGGCCAGGGACAGCGGTTTCGGGAACATCCTATCAGACCTTAAAAATAAAATATATTATCCTGTTTACTTTTTATACGGGGAGGAGCCCTATTTCATAGATGTCCTTTCCGATTATATTACCGATCATGTGCTGAGCGAACAGGAAAAAGAATTCAACCAGACCATTGTTTATGGAAAGGATGCGGATGCTGCGACCATTTTAAGCTATGCCAAACGTTATCCGATGATGTCAAATTACCAGGTTCTTATTGTGAAAGAAGCCCAGGACCTGAATGACATGGATGTTTTTCTTCATTACTTCCAGGAACCGGTCAGTTCTACTATCCTTGTTTTCTGTTATAAATACGGCAAGATCGACAAACGCAAGTCCCTGTATAAAGCGATAGAGAAAACAGGTGTTTTGATGGAATCGGCCCTGCTTTACGACAACCAGATCCCTGAATGGATCAGCGGTTATGTGAAAGAAAGAGGATTCTCGATCTCCCCCAAAGCCTCGGCCCTGCTGGCAGAATTCGTTGGCAATGAACTCTCCAATGTGGTCAATGAACTTACCAAGCTTTTCATCATCATACCTGCCCGCGCTGAGATAACCGAAGAAATTATTGAACGGAACATCGGTATCAGCAAGGATTTTAATGTGTTTGAACTTCAGAAGGCACTTGGGCGCAAAGATGTATACAAGGCAAACATGATCATCCGATATTTTGCAGCAAACCTTAAGGACAATCCGCTGGTCAAGGTCATTCCAAGCCTGTATCTATATTTCAGCAAGGTCCTTGCATACCATTACCTGCCCGATAAATCCCGCAATAATGCAGCAGCTGCATTATCGGTCAATCCGTTCTTTGTACAGGATTACCAGACTACAGCAAAAAATTACTCTGTGCGCAAACTTGTCGACGTGATCTCTTATCTCAGGGAATACGACCTGAAAGCAAAGGGCCTGGATAATACTTCTGCAACCGACGGGGAGTTAATGAAAGAACTGGTATTTAAGATACTTCACTGATAGCTGGGTTACTGGATCACTCCTCCCTCATCTTATAATCATACTCCCTCGACCGGTAAGTCTCCTCGATGATACCCGCGTATTTATCCTGTATGAATTTCCTTCTCAGTTTCATGGTCGGTGATAATTCTCCCGAAACCACACTCCACTGGGATGACAGCAGCCTGAACTTCTTGATCTTCTCGGTTTGCCCGAGATCAAGATTAAATTTGTCGACTTCCTCCTGGAAACGCTTGATTATCTTAGGGTTTCTGACTGCCTTTTCAGGGGTTCCAAAAGTAATTTCCTTAACCTTGCACCACCCTCTCAGGTATTCCATATTAGGAGAAATGAGAGCTGCAGTATATTTGCGGTTCTCACCTATAACAATGATAAACTCGATGAAAGGAGAAGCCCTGAACTTCTGTTCGATCACCTGGGGGGCAATGTACTTGCCGGACGAGGTCTTGAAAATCTCCTTTTTCCTGTCGGTGATCCTTAGGTATTTCCCGTCCTCGAGAACGCCAAGGTCCCCTGTATGGAACCATCCTTCATTATCAACAACCTCCTGGGTACGTTCAGGGCGGTTGTAATAACCAATCATCACATTGGGCCCCCGGCATAATATCTCATTGTCATCGGCAATCTTTAATTCAACGCCGGGCAGGACAGGTCCGACGGTTCCGAACTTCAGCCCACCTTTTGCGAAGGTTGACACGGCAATGACCGGTGAAGTTTCAGTAAGCCCGTAACCTTCCATCAAAGGGATGCCCGCAGCCCAGAATACCCTTGCAAGTCGGGGATGCAGGGCTGCCCCGCCCGAGATGATAAGCTTTACCCTGCCACCCAGGGCTTTTTTCCATTTGTTGAAAACCAGTACCCTTGCAATGAAAAGCCTGATGTCATAATACAGGCCCCTTTCATGGTTCAGTTCAAAGTTATGCCCCTGCCGGAGAGCCCAGAAGAATATGCTTTTCCTGATCCCACTCAGATTCCTGCCTTTGGAAACGATACGGTTATACATTTTTTCAATCACCCTTGGAACAGCGGCAAAAGTATCAGGCTTCACTTCCCGCATCAGATCCCCTGCCTTTTCAATATTGGAACAATAGTAGATCGACATACCGAAGGACTGGAAAACGTAGTTCAACATCCTTTCGTAAACATGGCATAAGGGAAGAAAACTCAGAACCTTGTCATCGCTGGTATAGTCGGGGATCATTGCACATGCTTTATAATTACTGATAAAATTCCTGTGCGAGAGCATGACCCCTTTAGGCCTGCCGGTAGTACCTGAAGTATAAATAATGGTGGCCAGGTCATCAGATCCGATCCCGGTCTTGATCTCTTCCAGTAGGTCGGGATTGGGATGATTCATGCCGAGTGCAAGCAGCTCCTGCCAGTGTTTTACTCCCTTTACCTTTTCGATGCTGTATATTCCTTTAAGGCTTGCTATACCCGAACATACGTTTTTAACCCTGTTGTAAACCGCGCTGTTCGAAACGATCAGGTATTCGGCATTTGAATCATTGAGAATATAGCAGTAATTATCATCGCTTACCGTCGGATAGATCGGCACCTGTACCGCCCCAACCTGCATGATCCCCATATCGAAAAAATTCCATTCGGGGCTGTTTAACATGATGGTAGCGACCTTGACACCTTTCCCAACCCCGAGTGAAAGCAAACCCAGGCTGATGGCTTTAGAATAACCTATGTAATCTGTGGATGAGTATGCGTGCCACTTGCCTGCCTTCCGTTTAAGCAAGGCGTCTGATTTAGACGGGTACTTGTCCCTGTACACATCAAGCAGGTCGAATAAGCGTGTCACGGAAGGTGCGGACATACTTCAGCAATTGATTATTTAAACAAATGGTCTATCTCCTCCTTGTATTTTGAATGGAGGAATTTGCGTTTCAGCTTCAGGGTGGGAGTTATCTCTCCCGATTCCAGTGTCCACTCATGATCAAGAAGGTCCCATGATTTAACCTGTTCCGTTTCGCCAAACAGCTTGTTGTACTTCTTGATCTCTGCGGCAAAACGCTTCCGTATCTTTTCTTTTTTAATGACTTCGGAGGGCGTGGTGAATTCAATTTCCTTTTCCCTGCAATAGTCTTTCAGGAAGGCAAAATCGGGTACGATCAGTGCTCCCGCAAATTTCTGGTTCTCCCCTACTACCAGGATCTGGTCAATAAACAACGACTCCTTGAATTTATCTTCAATGGGCTGAGGGCTTACATACTTGCCGAAGGAAGTCTTGAATAACTCCTTTTTCCGTCCGGTTATTTTCAGCTGACCTTCCGGTTCAATATGGCCCAGGTCCCCTGTATGGAACCAGCCGTCGGAATCAACAGCATCCCTTGTCATTTCGGGCTCCTTATAATAGCCGATCATGACACCTGGTCCTTTAGCGCAAATCTCCCCGTCAGCGGCTATCTTAACTTCAGTATTACTGATCACCGGACCTACCGTACCGAATTTGATACCGTTTTCCCTGAAGTCGCAGACGGATATCACAGGCGAAGTCTCGGTAAGCCCGTATCCCTCGAGGATATGTATGCCGGCACAGGTGAACATGCGCCCAAGCCTTGGCTGCATTGCAGCGCCTCCCGACACGATGATTTTGATCTCGCCTCCCATGGCTTCCCTCCATTTGCAGTAGACCAGGCGGTCGTAAAGTTTACGTTTAAGCTCATAGAACCAACCGTTGGCACCGTTCAACTCGTAACGCGTTGACAGGTGGAACGCCCACCAGAAGATCCAGCTTTTTACCCCGGTGAGTTTACGCCCGGTTGAAACCAGCCTGTCGTATATCTTTTCAAGCAAACGGGGCACCGTCGTAAGGATTTGAGGACGGACTTCCTTCATATTATCAGTAATAGTACCGATGTTTTCGGCATAGTAAACCGAGATCCCGTCGTACTGGTAAAGGTAATTCAGCATACGTTCATATACATGACAGAGGGGCAGGTAACTTACTGCCCTTGCTTCCTCACCGAAAGGAGGGATATGGGCACAGGCCTTGAAATTGGAGATGATATTGCTGTGCGAAAGCATGACACCTTTTGGATTTCCCGTTGTTCCTGATGTATAGATAATGGTTGCCATATCATCGGGATTTACTGTGGCTTTAAGTTGTTCAAGTAAAACCCGGTTCGCATTGGCCTTGCCAAGTTCCACCAGTTCACTCAGATGTTTAAGCTCGTTGTTATCCTTATAAGTATAAATATCCTTCAGGGTTGGAACTTCGGGGAGTATATGCTGAATTTTGCGCAGGAGTTCTGCACCTGAAACAAACACATATTTAACCTCGGAATGGTTGAGAATGTACAGGTAATCCGATTCGCTGATGGTGGGATAAATCGGGACATGTACTGCGCCAACCTGTAGAATGGCCATGTCAAGAATATTCCATTCAACCCTGTTCGAACTGATCTGGGCTATTTTATCGCCCGGTTTTACGCCCAGCGCCAGGAAGCCGTAACTGATGTTATCGGCCATTTCACGGTATTGTTTGATGCTGTATTTGACCCATTGCCCGTTTTCCTTTGAGGCGATGACATCATCCTTTGGCTTGTACTTCTGCTCATAATAAGGCAAAAGGTCAAAAATGCGGATTACTTCCATGATCGAAATTGTTTTGGTTAGAATCCTGAGTTTGAGGTGCAATGATAGTGAAAAAAAATAAAAGTGAAGTTGCCCTGTCATTCAGGTAATTGATACGCGAACAACAAACAGGACTGCATGGAATAAATGGGAAATACCTAGTACTAGGTATTTACGGCCTTATATATTTATAAGCATCTTCATTGCTTATTTTTGTAATGGATTTAAACAAAGGCAATTAGAAACCATATGATCAATAAAATTGTTACGCGTCTGATACGTTTTTCATTCCTGCTTCTTTTTATTGCAATCGCTGCAAAAACCTATTCTGATCCGCCCCCTCCTCCGGGAAATCCGAGCGGTGGTGGTGGCGGCGGTGGCCCGGTAGGAGCTCCAATCGACGGAGGCCTGGGGATACTGCTGTCTATGGGAGTCGTGTATGGGGGAAGGAAATATTACCAGGCCAGGAAAATGCAAACTAAAGCGGTGAAAAATGAAGAGGAGGCTTTATGAGAAATTTCAAGGCATCTATTTTTATAGTCATTTTGTTAATTCCGTTTTGTGGTTTCACAAGGACATTTCAATCGGTTGGGGACGGAAGCTGGTCAAACAATCTCATCTGGAATGAATATACCGGCAGCTGGGGATCGACCACAAACATCCCAGCTTATGGAGATATTGTAAGGATACACCATAACGTTACATTGGACATTTCACTTCTAACAGGAGTTGACCGGGGTTTTTTAATTCTTCGGGTCGATTCAACAGGAAACCTCAGTGGTATTTCTGCAACTCTTACGGTCGGGAATGGAGATTATGTTAGTTGTCCCGGGTCAATGACACTAGGTGGCCTTACATTAAAGGCAGGTGGTATTTTTCTTGTTAAAGGCACTGGTTCGGTCACCATTAGTTCAGGAGTTGCTGATGATGCCAGCAACTCCATGGTTATCGACGGCAGCCTGGTCGCTTCCAGCTTAAGTGTCTCGGGTAAAATTTCCGGGACAGGATCCGTTGATGCATCTTCCTTTTCAGGTATCGGAACGGTATTTGGTTCGGTCCAGCCATCAGGAGCCCTTCATGCCGATGGTTTTATCTGGATCGCGCCATCCGACGGGAGCTGGTTTAACAATAGCCACTGGATCAGGTACACACCCGGTGGATCTGCGAGTGATATGATCCCGAATGACACCATTAGGGCTATAGCACCAACAACGACAACCGGGAAGATCATAATTGATGATCCTGCCAAGGTAGCTACTGCCCATTCTTTAATTATCCGGCCAGGTCAAAATATTACAATACAACCGAATTGCGAATTAATTGTTTCTAATGACATAACCAATAATGCAGGCACAGATGGACTTGTTATCAATTCCGATGCCACAGGATCGGGATCCGTAATCCTTCCTTTGAATGAGGTGACGTCATACAAGCCCGATGCCACTGTAAAAATTTACGTTACAGGAAGTACTGACCTTAGTGCAATGAAGTACCATTTCGTATCGGTTCCAGTTGAACAGAGTGCCAATCCTACAAGTAATATATTCCTGGGGTCCTACCTTTTTGATTTCAATGAAGGGACAAACAGCTGGGAAAACCTTGGCTCTTCCACCACCATTCCACTTGATGTAACCCGTGGGTATATGACCTATTACCCCGACGGAGCCTCAACGACCTATAGCATTTCAGGGAAACTTAATAGCGGAAAATTTTATCCATCTATCACAAATAACGGTTCTGGCTACAATCTGGTGCCGAATCCATATTCCTCAGCAATTGACTGGGAGTCATCAGGTGGGTGGAAAAGGATTAATATTGCCCCAACTTGTTATATATGGCCGGCAGGCAAAGCATCTGTTTCTTCAAACTATAACACCTGGAATTATGTTACGCATATTGGGACACCTGCGATAGGTCAAACAAATCCCGGCCGCAAGGAGATTGCAATGGGGCAATCATTTATTGTCCAGGTATCAGAACCCTCTCCAGATTTCTCAATGACAAATGCTGTTTGTACTAATGTCAATCCTCCTTTCCTCAAAAATACTCCTGCAATTCCAAACCTTCTCAGAATAAAATGTGTCGCAGAGTTAAATAATGCATTTGATGAAGTGGCTGTGAATTTTCGTGAAGGAGCAACCCCCTCCTTCGACCAGCTTTTTGATGGCAATAAATTCCTAGGCGGGGCCGAAGCTCCTCAGCTAAGCACTACGGCTTCAGACAACAGCGAGCTTTGCGTCAACTGTCTACCATTCAACAGCTCCGGAGCGATCGTACCTGTACACTTTTCCTTTTACACAAACAGTCAGGTAGATTTTACTGCAAGCGGGATGCAGTCATTTGCAGCGGGAGTTTCAATCCTTCTTGAGGACCATTCGCTGAACAAAGTCACAAACCTGAAGCAGGATTCGGTGTATCAATTTACCTATCATACTGCAGATCCCATTGACCGCTTCAGGCTGAGGTTCTCGGGTTCCATCGGGATCAGTGAAGCTCAAAACAGCAGTGATGGCAAGGCGTTTTTCAGCAATCACAACCTTTATCTCGACCTTCCTTCTATGCAAGGAACAGCGGCCGATATCAGGGTGTACTCTGTTTTGGGTCAGGTGGTCTCATCGGAACGTGTCATGATCAACGGGGTGGCCAGAATTGATGCCCCGGCGAATGCCGGTGTTTATATCGTGGAAGCTGTTTCGGCAGATCACCGGTTTGTGAGCAAAATCGTTTGTAAATAAAACTTTCCTTATGCCTGCCCTGGCTTCAGAAATGAATGATATCTACGGGCGGATGAGTTTGCACGAAATCCCCTGGAATATCGAGGCTCCTCCTGCCGAACTCGTGGCCCTGGTCGAGGGTCACGTTCTCCTGCCAGGGAAAGCAATTGACCTGGGCTGCGGTGCGGGCAATTATTCGAGATACCTTGCCCAAAAAGGATTCGACGTGACAGGAGTAGATCTTTCATCAGAAGCCATAAAGATTGCATCTGCCAGGGCAGTAGCTGAAGGACTTCAGTGTGGTTTTATCAATGTCGATCTTACAGATGACCTTTCACCAGGTTTCCTCTCAGGATTTGATTTTGCTTTTGAATGGCAGATACTGCATCACATTTACCCTGAACAACGCGCAAAATACATAGCGAATGTGCACAAACTCCTCAAACCGGGAGGGAAGTACCTGGCAGCCTGCTTTCACGAAGAAGACAAAACTTTCGAAGGAAGCGGCAAATACCGCAGGACCAGGATTGGCACCCTGCTCTATTTTTCAGATGAGAAAGAATTGAGGGCCTTGTATTCGGAACAGTTCAGGATACTTGAGTTAAAAGTCATCCACATACAGGGAAAACATGGTGAACATACCATGAATTATGCATGGATGGAAAAAAAGTAATGATCTTGATTATGGGCTATTGACAATAATTACAAAGGAGCAATTTTAAAAGAATCTTCTAAGTCTATTTTCAATTTCACCTTAGCTTTCATCGCATGAAATACTTTTAAAACAGTTGAGATTGTTGCACTGTTGTTTCCACTTTCAAGTTTTGATATTTGTGCCTTTTGTACTCCGATAAGTTTACCTAATTGTTCCTGGGTTAATTTCTTCGCTATCCGGATTTGCTTCAATTTTTCTCCCAGAAGATCCATCGAAAGCTCAAACTCGTACTGTTCCCTTTGATGTGAGCCATGCTTCCCAAAATATTTATCCTCAAGGTCAGCAAGAGTCTTATATTTTTTGTTTTTTTTCATTATTGGTTCTTTATCTCAATCCTTCGAAGTAGTTTGCTTTGATTTCTTCAGCTTTCTTTATATCATGTTTTGGGGTCCTTTTTGATTTTTTTATAAGGCCATGGGTGCATACAACAAGTGTTTGTCTCAGGTCCCGAGAGTCCCAAAACGCAAAAAGTCTGTAAAATCTACCCATATAATCCACCCTGAACTCAAAAAGATTATCTGTACTGCTCATTTTTTTAAACCATTCCCCAAAAATTCTTGATTTGGTTTTGTGGAATGAAACGAAAAACTTCTTTCTTACCGGTTTTTCAATTTTGTCCAGAAAATCTTCGGCCTGTTGTAGAAAAAGGATTTCAATTGATTTATCATTCATTTTGTATTCGGATTACAAAAGTAATAAAAGTTTCTATTTTTAGAAACATTTAATACTTTTTCTTAATCCGGGAAACTCTGAAAAGTGATACTCCTTTACGAAAGAAAACAGTTTTTTTATCGAAGATTAACTGATTTTATTAAAATGCATCGAACTCGCCTGGGCGGTGGGCATAAGTACGAGGTCAGCTATATTCACATGATCGGGCAGTGTGGTGGTGTAATAAACTACCTCTGCAACATCTTCAGCCGACAGTGGCTTGAATCCATTGTAAACATTATCGGCCCTTGACTTGTCGCCCTTGAAGCGGACCAGTGAGAATTCCGTATTTGCTGCACCGGGAGCTACCTGGGTGACTTTGATATTGTGAGATACCAGGTCGATGCGGGTACCTTTGGTGATGGCATCAACCCCGAACTTTGAGCCGCAGTAAACATTTCCGTTGGGGTAAACTTCCTTTCCAGCAACAGAACCTATATTGATGATGTGCCCCTTTTTCCTGGCTACCATCAGTGGAGCCACAAAACGGGTCATATACAGCAGTCCTTTCATATTGGTGTCTATCATCCTTTCCCAGTCATCAAGCACGCCTTCGTGAACCGGGCCCATGCCTACCGCAAGGCCGGCATTGTTCACCAGCACGTCAATGGCTTTCCATTGATCGGGAAGGGTTTGTATCGCTTTCTCGACGTCTGCGGATTTCCTTACGTCGAAGCAAAGCGCGAGGACTTCAACCTTAAATTCAGCAATAAGCTTTTTCTGCAGTTCATCAAGCCGGTCTTTGCGTCGTCCCGTGATGATCAGCTTATGCCCGTTCTCTGCGAATTTCAGCGCAATTGCTTTGCCAAAACCGGATGTGGCGCCGGTAATGAGTACTATCTTTTTCATATTTTAACTTTTGCGGGTGAGCCGTGTTCCGGTTCACGAGTCACGGTTCACCGTTCACGGTTTATTTCTATCCATTTCTTCGCATTCACGAACGCTTCGATCCAGGGTGCAACCTCATCCGCCTTGCGATCTTCAGGGTAATAAGCCCATTGCCAGGGCAGCACAGCATCCTCGATATGGGGCATAATGGCCAGGTGGCGACCGTCCCCGGAAGCAATACAGGCTGCATCATACTGCGAACCGTTGGGATTCGCCGGGTAACCATGATACGTGAACTTTGCCGGGATATGGTAATTTTCTTCAGGCATGGGGAAATTGAATTTTCCCTCACCATGTGCAGTCCACACGCCAAGCCTTGCCCCTGCAAGGGATTGCAGCATCACCGAATGGTTCTCCTGCACGCTGAGGTTGATGAAAGCGCATTCATATTTATGCGAATCGTTCCACGACATCCTCGGGTGCAGCTTATGTTCCGGGTAGATTAGCCCGAGCTCGACAAGCAGCTGGCAGCCGTTGCAAACACCGAGGCTGAGCGTGTCTTTACGGGCAAAGAAATTATCCAGGGCCTTCTTCGCTTTTTCATTGTAAAGGAAAGATCCTGCCCAGCCCTTCGCCGAACCTAGTACGTCGGAATTGCTGAACCCTCCCACAAATGCGATCATATTCACATCCTCCAGGGTTTCACGACCCGAGATCAGGTCGGTCATATGGATATCCTTTACATCCATCCCCGCCAAATACATTGCCCAGGCCATGTCGCGATCGCGGTTCACGCCCTGCTCACGTATAATGGCGGCCTTTACGCCCGTAGGTTTCCTGCGTTTCAGGTCAATCCCATGCTGCGCGGCTTTGCCTGTAAATGTTCCGGGGAAACGGAAAATCAGCGGCTGGTTTTTGTAATTGGTATACCGTTCAAGAGCAAGTTTCTCACCGCATTGTTTCCGGTCGAGAAGATATGACGTTTTGAACCATATGTCCCTGTAATGATCGATATCAAAACTAAGTTCATGACTGCGGATGACTAATTGCCGCTTATCATTCGGCCGGCCGATCATGTGAGCCTCCAGGCCTGATGATTTTTTCAATTCGGCTGCCAGTCCTGCTGCATCAGCTTCCTTTACCTGCAGCACAATTCCGGGATTCTCAGCAAACAGTAGCTTAATAAGATCCTGTTCAGCAATGCTGCCAAACTCCAGGTCAAGGCCCGTCACAGTATGAGGGAAAACCATTTCCAGCAGGGTGGTAATGAGTCCGCCGGCCGAAATATCATGGCCGGCAAGCACCCTGCCTGCTTTTATCCATTCCTGGACGACGGCAAAGGCAGCAGCAAATGCTTGCGGGTTTTTTATATCCGGGGCAGAGTTACCAAGACGGTTGATTACCTGGGCAAAGCTGCTGCCGCCGAGTGAGTACTCATCCTCAGACAGGTTAATATAAATGAGCACTGTGTCTTTTTTGACAGAAAGACCAGGGCTTACCGCATTGCGTACTTCGCTGACCTCGGCAACGGCCGAAATGATAACCGTTCCCGGGGAGTATACAACAGTTCCGTCGGGGTATTTCTGGGTCATCGAGAGGCTGTCTTTACCTGTCGGGATGTTGATGCCAAGGCTGATTGCAAATTCGCTTACAGCCTGTACTGCCTTGTAAAGCCTGGCATCTTCGCCCGGGTTCCTGCAGGGCCACATCCAGTTGGCGCTAAGTGAGATTCCCTTCATGCCATGTGTAAGCGGAGCCCAGATGATATTGGTAAGTGCCTCGGCAATGGACAGTCTTGAGCCGGCTTCGGCATCTATAAGGCTGGCAGCCGGGGCATGGCCAAGTGAAGTGGCTATCCCCTTTTGGCCCTGGTAATCCAGTGCTACCACCCCGAGGTTGTTAAGGGGCAGCTGCACGGGTCCGCAGGTCTGCTGCATTGCAATTTTCCCTGAGACTGCACGGTCGACTTTATTGGTCAGCCAGTCCTTGCAGGCGACGGCTTCGATTTGCAGAACCTGCGTCAGCAGGTTCTGCAAATCGAGAATCGTGATCCGTGATCCGTGATCCGGAATAGGTGCATAGGCAGGTTTAACAGAAACATCCTGCATGATGGTCTTAGGCGGTTTTCCAAAGAAATCATCAACATTCAGGTCGATGGGATGGCTGCCGTCACGCCTGTCTTCGAACACAAGCTGATGGTCGCCTGTGGCTTTTCCCACCACGTAGATGGGGGCTCTTTCACGTTTTGCAACCTCTTTCAGAAGTTCAAAGTCTTTTTCCTTTATCAGCAGCCCCATTCTTTCCTGGGACTCATTACCTACGATCTCCTTGTTTGAAAGCGTAGGATCGCCTATGGGAAGTGCATCGATCTGTATCTTCCCTCCGGTCTCTTCAATCAGTTCGGAGATGGAATTCAGATGCCCGCCTGCGCCATGGTCGTGTATCGAAACGATTGGATTTTCTTCCATTTCGACCATGGCACGGATGGCGTTGAATACCCGTTTCTGCATTTCGGGGTTTGAACGCTGCACAGCATTCAGTTCAATGGAATTCCCGTATTCTCCGGTTGCAACTGAGGAAACAGCGCCTCCACCCATCCCGATGCGGTAATTGTCGCCCCCCAAAATGATTACATCCTCTCCTCCCTGCGGAATTTCTTTCAGGCTGTCTTCCGTTTTGCCGAATCCTATACCACCGGCCATCATGATCACCTTGTCGTAACCGAAGACCTTGTCGTTTTCTGAATGTTCGAAGGTCAGAACCGATCCGCAGATCACAGGCTGCCCGAATTTATTCCCGAAATCGCTGGCCCCGTTGGAGGCTTTGATCAGCAGATCCTCCGGATTTTTATATAACCATTTCCTGGCGGGGAAAGCTTTTTCCCAATCTCGTCCTCCGTCCAGCCTCGGGTAGGATGTCATGTACACTGCAGTCCCGGCTATAGGGATGCTGCCTTTGCCGCCTGCCATGCGGTCGCGGATCTCTCCGCCGCTTCCTGTGGCGGCCCCGTTGAAAGGTTCCACGGTGGTCGGGAAATTATGGGTTTCGGCCTTGATTGAGATCACACAGTCAATATCCCTGATCGCAAAGTAATCGGCCTTCTGCGGGTTACCCGGTGCAAACTGTTCAATTTCCGGACCGGAAATGAACGCAACATTGTCTTTATAGGCTGATACGATGAAATTCGGATGTTCTTTCGAGGTCTTTTTGATCAGGGCAAAAAGGGATTCCGTCATCTCTTTCCCGTCAATGATAAAGGTGCCGTTAAAGATCTTATGGCGGCAGTGTTCTGAGTTTACCTGTGAAAAACCAAAGACTTCACTATCGGTAAGCTTACGGCCGATCTTCCTGCTTAAACCTTTGAGGTATTCAATTTCCTCACTGCTTAGCGCAAGGCCTTCGCTAAGGTTGTACGATTCAAGATCATCAATGTAAAGGATAGGTTCAGGTTCATGTTCAATATAAAAACTCAGCTGGTCAAGGCCGGAATAGATGCGCTGGAGCATGGGGTCAAAGTCCGTGACTCGTGAATCGTGACTCGTGAGCCGTGACTCGTGAGCCGTGATCCGGTTCACGGTTTCCGGTTCACGGTTCACGTGAATAAACTCTTCAATCCTCCTGATCCTACTGATCCCCATATTCTGGGTTATCTCAACGGCATTGGTGCTCCAGGGTGTGATCATTTCTTTCCTCGGCCCGATATAGGTGCCCTGTAAAGCAGGTTCGGCGATACATTCCGCATCGCCGAACAGCCAGGTCAGCTTTTCAATATCGTTTGAAACCAGTGGCTCCTGATGCTCCACTGAATAGTATTTGTCGATATTTTTAAAAAAAGTCAGCATGTATTTTTTGTGATTGCGTGATGATAGTGCTATTTAATTCGTAATATATTCGCAATTCAAAATTCGAGTATTCTATTATTCGATTATTCAATTAAGACGTTAGAAATCTCTCCGCCTCTATCGCTGCCATGCATCCCGTTCCAGCTGCAGTGACTGCCTGGCGGTAATGGTGATCCTGGACATCTCCTGCAGCAAAAACGCCTTCAACACTGGTCGTGGTTGAGCCCGGCAGGGTCTTGATATAGCTCATTTCATCAAGTTCAAGCTGCCCCTTGAATATTTCGGTATTGGGCTTGTGACCGATAGCCACAAAGAATCCGTGGACTGTGACATCCCTGCTTTCACCCGATTTAATATTTCGCACCCTGACGCCGGTAACACCGCTGTCATCCCCGAGCACTTCTTCAGGAACGCTATCCCATATCATCTCTATGTTGGCAGTGGTTAAAACTTTATGCTGCATGGCTTTGGAAGCACGAAGTTCGCTTCGCCTGTGGATCATGTATACCTTTTTGCAGAGTTTGGCAAGATAGGTGGCTTCTTCGGCGGCAGTATCACCCCCCCCGACGATAGCAACATCTTTCCCGCGATAGAAGAATCCGTCGCAGGTTGCGCAGCCTGAGACTCCCATCCCCATGAATTTCTTTTCGGATTCTATCCCCAGCCATTTGGCCGATGCACCGGTGGCAATGATCACTGTATCTGCCTTGACCGTCTTTCCATCATCCGCAGTCACAGTAAAAGGACGACTGGAAAGGTCAACGGAAGTCACAACTCCGAATCGTATTGCGGTTCCGAAACGTTCGGCCTGCAGCTTGAACTCTTCCATCATTTCGGGGCCGGTGATGCCTTTCGGATACCCCGGGAAATTCTCTACTTCGGTGGTGATGGTAAGCTGTCCGCCAGGCTGCATTCCCTGGTAAATCACCGGTTTGAGATCGGCCCTTGCTGCGTAAATAGCGGCGGTATATCCTGCCGGTCCCGAGCCTATGATAAGGCAACGTATATGTTCAGTGTTTTCGCTCATTTGATTGCTTTTTATTACTGTGCAAAGGTAAAGAAAAATCGGCGATCAGGGCAGCTCTGATAATCTTCCCCTGTATATCTTTCAGGCGGATTTGTTATAAAAGAACATGAAATGCCTAAATTTACGTTTCAATCCTTTTCCCCATGAAACGATCCCTACTGATTCTGTTTTTCTCCTGTGCTTTCCTGTCCCTGACCCTGGCATCCCGGCACCAGGAAGACAGAAAGCTTATAATCGGCATTACCTATGCGCCGCCATACATCATAAACAAGGAGGGTATAATGTCGGGGGTCTGTATCGATCTGTGGAGGCTTATCAGCGATACCCTCAGGATATCATACGAATATAAGGTCTATCCATCCACCGATTCACTGATGCACGATTTACGGGCCGGTGACATCGACCTTTCCATCCTGCCTCTTACAGCGACAAGCGAACGTCTTGCGAAGTTAAAATTGTCAATTCCCTTTTATATTTCCAATATGGGAATTGCAACCCGGATTGAGAAACAATCTGCTTTTCTCCAGCTGCTCAAGAATATATTTTCATGGAAGATTATTCGTTCAGTGCTCTTTATTTTCCTTATTGCCACAATCTTTGCAGTTTTTCTCTGGCTGGCCGAACGAAAAGGAAACGGGCTTCAATTCAGGCCGGGATTTATCGGTGTGACCGACGGCATCTGGTGGGCATTCGTTACCATGACAACGGTGGGATATGGCGATAAGATCCCTAAGACAAGATTGGGAAGGATACTTGCTATCTTCTGGATGTTTTTCGCGATTGGGTTGTTTTTTATAGCTTCCGGGGTGGTCTCCTCCGAACTTACAGTCAACAGGCTGCAATCTCAGATAAAAAACCCCGACGATCTTGGTAATTGCAGGGTTGGGGCGATTGACAAATCGGGATACGGCGAGACCCTGGGCCGTCACAAGATCCCATATTCTACTTTTGCCTCACCCTGGGATGGCCTTCAGGCTGTAAATTCGGACCTTATAGATGCTTTCGTTTATGATCAGGCGTTGCTTCAATACCTGGTTGTCAAAAATAAATTGAGCGACAAGATCGTGATCATCCCCAGCGGTTTAAACCTGCAATACTTTTCTTATATGGCCGGCAAAAACAACCAGTCATTGATAGACCGCATCAACCCGGCATTATTAAAGGTTATTGACAGCGACGCATGGGTAGAGATCTTATTAAGATATGGTATTATACATTAAAAGTCCACCAGGTCTTTAAGTTCATTTAATCTCATGCGGCCAAATTACAAGGCTTAAATTTACGATTGGATTATCAGGATTTTTTTCTATATTTGCACTCCCAAATCGGGATATCGGGGCGTGGCGCAGTTGGCTAGCGTACTTGCATGGGGTGCAAGGGGTCGGAAGTTCGAGTCTTCTCGCCCCGACAAAACAAAATCAAAAAACCCAGACTGATTAACATTCAAGGTGTTAGATAGTCTGGGTTTTTTATTTTATCCCCTTTCTACCCCTGAAATCCTATCCAAAGGTGACCAGATCGTGACCATGATCTAGGTGGAAAAAACGCTCTTTTTGACCAGCCTTTGCCGGAATAACATGACCATCACAGGGCATTGGCTGTTAACAGGTTGGCATGGTCAGGCAAAATCGGCAGAGGGTGGTCAAATACTCCGGGTTGTACAGGATGTCAGAATTTCATTAAACTGTTGACCAGATTGACACCAGGATCCAAACCGATTTTTTTTCGGATGCGTGAACGAGCTGATTCCACTGTCGATATTGAAATATTTGCAATTTTTGAAATGTCTTTCGATGAAAGATTCAATCGAAGCAAAGCACAAAGATGCAGGTCGTTCTGACTTAAATCAGGAATCGATTTACAGATGTTTTCATAAAAATCAGGATGCAATTCCTTAAATAACCTTTCAAATTCTTCCAATGGGGAGGTCGTTGTTCCACTTTTAAGCTGTTGAAGGATTTTTTGAAAGTCCTCCTGCTCTTTTTTTCTGGAAAAATGAATGGAGAATGGAGTAAGTTTCCCAACCAGGGAAGTTAAGAGATTGTTGGTTTGAGCAATCATGAGAGACTGGAGCACAAGATCCTGGTCCTTGAGACCGAGGTCAGTAGTAAGCTGGCCGATCTGCTGTTCCTGAAGCTGTTTTTCAAGCTGAACCTGCTTCATCTCTGATTTCTGAAAGAGTATTTCCTTTTCGGCCAGTGCTTGGGATTCAATAGCCAGCAATTTGTCAATTCTCAGTCGTTTCAGCCTTGACCAGAGAAGCCCCACAATCAATAATAAAACAACTACAACAGAGACCGCAAGGATATAGGTCATTTGCGACTTTCTACGGTCCAGTTCCTGCTCTCGCTGAAGGATTGTCAATTGCTGGTTAAGCAGCTGCGACTGATATTTTATTTCGAGTTCTTCCATGGTTTCATGGCCAGCGACTGTAAAAAGTGAGTCCTTGAAAATGCCTGCTAAAGAGGAATAGATAAGAGAGCTGTCGCACTGAGCGATTGCCTTATACCATTTACTGAGGATACAGGCGCTTTCGTAACCCGTGTTAAACAAGTGCGAGGACTTTGAATTGACAAAGGCTTCAGTAGCCAGTTTCAGCGCTTGCTGTTCATTTCCGTCCTTCCAATCGATCGTAGCTAAAAGAAGCCTGGCATCCTGAAGAACCGGGAGAAGGCTTGTTTCAGAACTATCATTAACTACTTTAGAAAGAATTGTTTTTGCATCGGCATTTTTTTTATACTCATGAGCAACCACGGCCTTGTAGTACTGCAAACTGCTGCGGATTCGGCTGTTGAAACTTGCAAAACAGTCAGGGCTGTCCAACAGCATTGAATCAGCGCGACTGAACTTTTTCAAGGCGACAAAGGCGGAGATCAGGTTCATTTTAGCAAAGCAAATCCCGAGCTTGTGCCCGCTCCTGTTATAGAGTGCTAGGCTGCGGTTGAAATAATCAAGACTTCTGCTATAGTAGTCCCTGGCCTTTTCAGGGCTTATGGTTTTATAAAGGTTGCCAAGATTAAGGTATATGTTGCCAATCCCTACCTGCGTAATCCCTATCATAGCTGTATCGTGGATGATGCTGTCGATCGAGGCAGATTCAAGGAAATAGGTCAGGGCGCGGTGGTTATGGTTCTGCTCTACGTAAATATTGCCAAGAATTATCAGTGATGAGGCGATATAGGCCTTGTTTTGCTTTTTCCTGAACCATGCAAGTGAACCGGAAACCAGGGCAATGGCAGAATCTGCTTTCCCGATGATCCGGTAATTTTCGGCCAACTGTTCAACCGCTCTGAATTTTTGCTTTTCCAGATTGTTGTCGGAAAACACCCTTAAGGCCTTGTGAAGAAAATAGAACGAGGAATCGGATTGTCCTATGTTTTGCCAGGCAACGCCTAGAACAAAATAGTTATATCCTTCAACCAGTGGCGTTACACTTTTATCGATCAGGCAATACCCCTGCCTGCCAAACCAGAGTGCGCTATCGGCATCAACATACCAATAACATGCAGCAATTTTATTGTAGTACCTTACTTTCTCGTTGAGTGTAAGCCTCCCGTTCAATGCTTTTTTCCATATCCTTGTCGAATCGGTTACCTGTGAATACTGCCGACCGGAAACAACGAGGAACAATATAAGCAGAAGAACACGAAATTTGCTTGCCATAAGCGATAATCCAGCTACCAGACAAATTTAAAATAATTTCCGAAAGTGAACAATCGCATCAAACCTCTTTACTGATTTTACTCTTTACTTCTATTACGGTTTGTAACCATAATAATACTTAAGGATGTTGGATGGCTTTTTGGTTATGGGATCATTATATTGACCTGTCAGATAACTGGCAGTCATGTAATAATTTCCGTTTTCACCCCGTTTGGCACCCCAGGAGTTGCGAACGAAGAAAATAGTGTCATTCCCCCCTGAGGCGTATGAAAAGAGATAAACCCAGTGAGTTTCTCCTACATAGTATGATCTTACCGGCGGCAACCAGGTATTGTACATGGTGGAATCATGGGTGTCGGAGTGGGTAAGTTGGCCCAGGCTGTATGTAAATCGATCAAACAGGTATGTGGCATCACCTTTTACTCCGTCCCACTGATAAAGGTACCTGAACATGATGAGTACCAGGTATCCTTTGTCGATGGCGCTGGCAATTTTTTGTGGAACACCATTCCCGGAAAATATTGTCGCATTTCCGCTTAAAATGAGTTTCGTAACATTGTCATTTGTTCCGACAACACTTGTAAGGGTGTCGTTACCGTATTTGTTGAACTGAATTTGCCAGGGGTTTGGCGTTGGCGTTTGAGATGGCAGTTTTGTATAATCAGGATGACTGTTGGCGTTAAGAGGTAAATTCTGGGCAAGTTGAATGAATACAGAATCTGAATTCTCAGGTATGCCGCTGTATCTCACGAAGCCGGTCTGCTCATAAAATGCCCATAATTTAGGCAATGAAGGATCGCCCCACAGGTAAAACTGCTGAGGTGTTCCGGTTGAATCTTTTATGGGGTAGTTGTAGGCCCTCAAAAGGGTAAACATCGGTGAGATAGTGTTTGTATTATGGTAGATGGAATAGCTCAGCAATCCCACTGTAGAACAGGTTTCACAAATGCCGAAGATGTTCTGGTTTATGGGCCAGTTAGTGACAGGATCGTAAAAATCATTGGTCCTTGTAAGTAAACCGGTATCAACCTGATAGGAGGAGGGGAGTGTGTAAGGAGCGCCAAAATCCGTACTAACCTTGACATCATCGGGTGAGGTGCAATCGGTAAATCCTTTTTCTGCAACAGGCAGGTTGCCGGCTACGTCATCTTTGGATGTACAGGAAAAGCATAGGACTACAGCAATTATGACATTTGGAAGAAGCTTTCTCATTCTAATAGAATAAGTTAATCTTAGGGTGTTTGAAATATATTGTAGGTGTTAGTATAGCAGAATTGAGCGCACCATGTAAGCCTCAGATCCAGATAACCATCAGGAACAGTATTAGCCCAGGTTTCGAATCCATAATAATATGTATATTGATCTCCCTGCAGGCAACTTACATTAATACTATCAGAAAAAACGTTCACTTTTGGAGAGGGTGGCCAGTCGGTTGGGTATGTGTGATAAATCGGATTATTTCGAGCCCCACCTTGAGGACAACTGGAATTACCGTAATATTGTCCTATATACGTATTATAATTCCAATAACTACCTTGTGTTGCAGGGTAATTCAACGATATATCCATCTGGGTGAAGAAGTTCATGGCAAACTGAGTTCCGGCGCCCTGTGGTGGATTCAAATAAAACGATATGGTTTGCACATCCCAAAATTGATATGCCGGGGCAGTAGAAGAGATTTGTGCAGTTCCATAGGTTTCAATTCTGTTCATAAAGGGACCGTCTGCATGAGTTTTACCCCATCCCCGCGGGAAGAGATCCCAGTCATTTGTGGTATAGCTCCACCCCAATCCGTTCGGGTTATTAAGAGGAACAGGTTCGGTTCTAGGATCCGAGGCAAAGTACGCCTGGCTTGGAATATTCCAATCGGCCTGGTTGCCCATCGAATGATGCATATAGCCCCAGTACCAGTTCCAGGAGAAGAAACCAAATGCCATGGTGTTCGAGTCTGTCGGACTGGATGTTGCTGTGGTCTCATCGGGTTTGCTGGGATTGTAATACATCACCTTAACCGTCCCCTGTATGGGTTGCTCATGCCGCCAGGGATGGTAGGTGTCGGCGCCATTTATCAGAACGCTGGTTTCCCCTCCTGCAAATTTCAGGGCGGTGTCGCCGATGCTGTAAAAATTCCAGTTGTTATCAGCTGATGAAGTGGCGTTTTGACCCCAGCGGGTATATGGATAGGTGCTCTCATAGCTGATTGCATTGGCTGAAATCGCAGCTTGACCAATAGTAACACTAATGTTGTTGGTTGGAATCCCCGTTCCGTTGGTCAGGTCATTCGGAGTAATCACTGCCCCGCTAATTATGGAATAGTTGAGATTGACAGCCTGTTGTAACAGCGCTGCAATAAACCTCGACCTCGCAAGGCCATCAAGGTAAGTCGTATCCGGAGCCATTGCAATGGCATGATATTGCATATCAGACTTAAACTGTTTTTGATTGCGAAAATCAACAAGGTTGACCGACATGAAATCAACAGCTTTAAGGTATGCTCCGATCTCATCAACAATTTGCTGGCGGAAAGTACCATTAAGGTACAATTTGAATGTGCTTCCTGACGTATCTATTTTATTCACTACATTACCATACACGGCCATCGCCTGGAGCTGATAATTGATAATGGTTGTAAAATAATTTTCGAGTAATCCCTGCGCGACCTTAACGTTGCCGTATCTTTTGGCTGTACCGTCACTTTGAATAATTACCTGTACTGCAAACTTTGCGAGCAAACCATCCTGCAGTTCGGCCGAATTCGGACATAAAAGACCATGAAGTGCCGTAATGGAAGCAGCAGCTCCGCTGGTATTGTTCTGGGCATTATTTGCAAATCCGGCCCAGAAAATATCCAGATCCTGCCAGGATGTTCCTGACTGGCCATTTTTTATCGCCTTTGCCGTTTGGGAAAAATACATCAGGCCGTTGTTTGAAGTTGAGGAATAAAGATCACTGATGCTATTAAAAATATTTTGCGCCTGAATCGCCAGTTCAAAATTCTGCAGTTTTGTGAAATCAAGGGAAATTGCAGCGGCAAGCTGCACCAGGTTGTTGTTTAAGGTGGTCAGTTCATTATTGATGGCATTGAGCTGGTTGTCGATATTGTTAAATTCAGTTGCCTGCTGAGAATTTCCCTTTGACTCCTTGTAAATATCCCATCCCAATTCTACAATATCGAAATACGGGAATTCACCAAAGCCATTAGCGCCGCCGAAAATCCTGCTGTGATACAATCCCTTGCCTACCTGAAAATTTTTATAGGCTGATAATCTCAGTCCCGATGCCTTTTCATGCTTATGCATTATACCAGGCAGCTTCCCGGGAATCTTCACAGTATTTCCCAGAGGATGAGGAGTGGGAGTGGGATTGGATACATCATCTTTCTTTTTGCAGCCAGGAGCAATCAGAATCATAATGCCTGTCAGGATTGTGATAACATGGATGCGGAACTTGTTCATTTTCGGTTTCATATCAGATGTGATAAAGAATGTTAAAATTCAGGAACAAGTTATAAGGTGTTGATATATTGCATGATTTGCGTTGCATGAAGCGGTTTGATCAGATGAAAATGATCAAGCCAGAACTGGACAGGCAGGGGGCGGTTCACTGCAGCGCCCTCAAACAAACCTGAACTTACAGGAACCAATCCATCGTTTGCCATCGGAAACAGTTCGTAGAAAAGCTGGTAACCTAATTTATCGACAGTTGCATAATAATCGACTTTCCATTGCAAAGTTGTATTACCATGCACAACCACCGTGTCCATTCCCATTTGGCCATCGATCACATAATATTTACTTCGGACGGCGATATCGAGGGGGTCGTGCAGAATCTTCTGGATATATCCCTCAGAGGGGTACATATTGCGTGGACCGGGGTAATTCACCGCACAAAGTCCGGGAATGTTGATCAGGTTAACCAGCGGGGTGCCGAGGTGAGGAGTCCCCAAGGTGACAAGTTTGGTGATGGCTCCTCCGCTTACAATGTATCCGCGTGAAACCAGTCCTCCCATGGAGTGGGCAATAATGATAGGGTTCACCAAACCGTAGCGTACCACAGAATCTTTCAGAATTCTTCCGTTGATAATGATGGAGTCTTTCCAATTGTACTGAAACTCATAAACATCGTGCTTTGCTTTAAATTCAGCGCTGAGATTCATTACTATGGTATCCCAGTTGGTCATTTTTCCAATCATGCCGTGAACTAATATCACCGGTGGTCCGGTAGGACTCGGAGAGGATACAACTTTTCTGAACACATAGGCATTTATGTTCATCCCTCCATTATCGCAATGATAGTCTTCCAGCATCTTCTGAAGTGAACCCTGCAAAGTGGTCTTGTCGGGGAACGTAAATGTTCCTTCAATAGCCAGAGGGCTTTTTGAAGCATCGAAACTGCCTGAAAAAGAGAATGACAGTGAGGATAGATCCATGGTTGCTGAAAAAGTAAGTGTACCTCCTGTAACTGAACCCTTTATCGTTCCAGCTACCATTTGATCAAAATGATGAACCGATATTTCGCCTCCCACTGCTGTACCATTCTGGATCAAGGTCATCTGGTAGTAACTTGTTAAAGCTCCTGCCGACTGGCCATTCATGATAAATTCATAAAAACCTGCAACATTGCCGTTGACAACCTGATCTTCTGTCTTTTTTTTGCATCCGGAGACCATTAAGATTATGGCGGCTGTAATAATTACCATTGCCCCAAAGGCAGATCTATATTTTTTCATTTTTGTTTTTTAGCAAAAATACCATCTGTGCTTTCTTTTGTCAAACAAATGACCTGCAATAAACCTTGTTGTTTATTGCAGGAAAATCGTAATGTATTGATATGTGGTTACATGCAGCCTTAGCCGAATCGGACTTGCTTTACCAGTATTGGGGGTGATTACAGGTGACGTAAAACCCAAAAGCCGAGATCCCTACATAATGAAAACGAATGGGGAAATGGATAAAATCGTTAAAGAGGCGGTTGATACTGAAGCCTGATTTGGAACATTTAACGTTTCTTCGCCCGATCACGGTTATGATCCTGCCCTCACCAGGGTATAGGAATACCATATCATCTTAAGAAAGCTCGCCGGCCTGTCCATATCGCAAATCAGCTGCTTTCTTTCAAGTTTTTCGTAAGGCAGGATGCCTCCGCCGGTTTCTTCCTGGAGCTTTTCAAGCATTTTTAAAGCGACTATGCCTCTTGCCATGATATTGGCAAAGAGGATGATGAAAAATTCAAGATCAGATTTTTTATACGGCAGTTGCCGGGCCATTACGCAGAACTTGACGCAATCTTTAGTGTAAAAACTCTCAAATTCAGTGAAATCACTGCAGGTGGTGGCTAGTGTTGATATCCCGTCCCTTACATCCTTATAGATATCAAAAATATCCTGGGTGATCTGCAGCGCCCCTCCCATCTGGTACATCACATCGATTGCCTGCTTTGAAGGAACTTCCCGAATAAGGTAATGAAACAGGATATGCGACCATGCACCTTTATCCAGGGTAATCTTCAGTATCTCTTCCCTGCTGAGGCCTCTCCTCATTTGTTTCTCCGATTCAACCTGGGCTTTGATGACCTGGTTAAAAGCATTGGCGAACCCATCAGGACTGCTCACGCTTCCATGCAATCTGCAAAGAATTTTATTTACAATAGCCTCTTCCAGGGTAGCAGGGTTCGCCCGCTCCTCGAAAGTCAGCAAACTCTTCAGCTGTTCCTTCGAAATCTGCTTATTGTCGGTAAAGTCATCGATCAGGGGAGTCGCTATTCCACCCAGAACAGCATTTTCCCTTTCTTCTTCCGACATCTTCCTCCCGTAAATCCTGGTATAAACTTCGCAAACCAGGGGCACCCCGAAACAATAATAGGCCCTGATCTTCTTCAGGGTCGCGGGGGCCAGCTCTTTATTATACTTTTTATAAAAGGGTACGAGGAATGAAGCAAGGACGGGGTCATTGTATTTCCTTTGCTTCAGTATAAACCGGAAGAAAAACCAGATCACTTTTATGACTCGCAGGAAATACATCAGAATCCAAGGTTCAGTTGCGCATAGATCCGGTTATACTGGTTCGCATTATCCCAGGTGCCTTCATAATAAAGCGATAATGAGAATTTTTTCCAGATCCTCCAGCTCAGATCAATTTCACCGACATTCTGCACCGAAGAATATTCATTGTTGTAATAGTGGTAATCGGTGTACCTGTATGTAAGGCCGGCAAAAAGTTTGCCGGAAACCAGGTCTTTTGAAATCCCGAGGCCATAAATATTTCCGCTGATATAACTCGTCTGGAGAATGGTTACGGTTGCAGTCGCCGCGATATTGATTCCGGGGATCTGGCTGTAGGTGATGTATCCGTAAAAATTCTTACTTGGTTTGGGGTCGGTCTTTTCTGCGCGGTAGCCTCCGGTAACCCCAATGGAAAGCTTGTTTACAGGCCTGATCACTGCCTGCAGGGTGTAGCCCTGCAAAGTCTGGGGATCGGTGATCTTATCAAGATAACTTTTATAGGTCTGGTAATAAATCACATTCTGCCTGGCGCTGTACGAAAACGACAGCGTCAGCTGCCTGATTACCCTGTAATTCAGTGAAAGATACAGGTTGGTAAGGTTAAAAACATTCGCCGAAGTATAGCTGCTGTCGGCTGAATTATAATTCAGTTTATAGAGGTCCATTTCAGCTGATCCGAAGAAAGTAAGGTTCTTCACCAGGGAATTCACATGCTGCAGGTAAAGAAACCTTCGGTCGGTATTCCCTTTATTTGTCTGGTTGATAAATGCCAGCGTGGTCTCCATACTTCCGTTCTTCGCCCTGTGTTCATTGTAAAGATATACTCCCGCCTGGAAAAGGCTTGAATTAAATCCGTAATCGGTATAATCGGGTCTGAATCCCGCAATCAACCCTATACTTAGTGGCTTGAACTTCAGCTCGAACTGCAGGCCGTCATTGGCACCCATATTCGAAAGCTTCGGATTGATCTTGCGCCCAAGCAAAAGGCTTGCCCTGCTCCCAAAATCATAACTCACATCCAGGTTGTATATCTTCAGCCCATTGAAAACATCCGATTGTATCTCACTCCAGTTCTGGTTGCTGTGACTGAAGGTCATGTAACATTCAGCCGAAAGGCCTGTATTTCCTATATTCCGCGCCGTGAACAATAAGGTGTATTTCATTTGCTGCACATTGGTGGAGGAGTTGTTCGAGAAATCAGTATAGGAAGCTATTCCGAAATACCCGTGTATCGATTGCCTGCCGGCTTTTGGCTTTGCTTTTTTTACGGCAGAAGTATCTGCAACCGGAGAAACAGCGGCAACAGTATCAGGTTTCTTTATTACAGGTATCACTGCGGATGGCGGAGCGGGCTGTTCAGTCTTCTGAGGAGGTGCAAGTTGCTGCCTGTGGTATACTTTGTCGCCCAATGATAGGTTTGTGGAATTTATAACCACGCAAACACATGAGATGGATGAAAGATCCTTCACAAAAAGCGCGGGGATCATTTTCTCACCCTTCCTTGAAAACAAAGTATCCCCGGATTTCATCCCGGCCGTGGAAAGAAACTTCACATAGACATTCTGGGAGCTCAGATAGCTTACTGTCCCTTCTTCAATCTTTCCCTCTGTCTGCCCGTTCAGCAACAGCCCTATCGGGAATATAAAAAGAAATAAGGGCAGCAGGAATCTCATGCTTTCTATTGTTTCCCTGGATTATTTATCATTGGCCTCATCATCTTGCCTCCTGAACTGCCTGTAGGATGGCAGCTGTAACAGGCAGCGCTGTTGTATGAGTACCCTGCAACTCCCTGGTGATGGCTGTCGGTTGTAGATTTGGAATGACAGGATGTTGTACAGGTAAACTGCTGGAAATTGCTGGCGCTCGGGTGACAGTCTGAGCAAAGCGTCCACCTCCCGTTATGATGTCCGGAATATATTGGGAAATACTGCCCGTCATGGTTAAAAGTCGAAGGAGTCCATGCGACCTGGGTATGGCAGGAAGCACAATCGGTGGGAAACCCTGCGGTGGCATGATTCGGGTTGGTGGTTGCATTGTAATTTGCCATATGGCAGCCCACACAGGTGTTGGGGATCTGGGTGTTGTAATTCCCATTATGACAAGTGGCACAGGCAACGGTGGTATGGGCTCCGGCCAACACGTAATAGTTGCTGTGTATGGCAAATGTGGCTGGCTTCCATCCGGGGGTGGTCGTATGGCAATCGGAACAGGTAGTCGGAATTGCCAGTGTCGAATGGTTAGGATTAGTGGTATTGTTATAATTCGGCTGGTGGCATCCCACACAGGTATTGGGTGGGTTTACGTAATTGCCGTTGTGACAGGCAACGCAGGTAGCTGTGGTATGCCCCCCGGTCAAGGCATAATAATTATTATGGATGGCAAAAGTCGCGGGTTTCCAACCGGGTGCCGTAGTATGGCAATCGGCACAGGTGTTCGGAATATTCTTACCCACATGGTTAGGGTTTGTTGACTGGGTGTAGTTCTTCTGGTGGCATGAAAAACAGTCGGTGGGTGTACCGGCAAAACCGTTGGTATGGCACTGAAGACATGGCGTGGTTATATGAACGCCTGTAAGAGGGAATTTCCCTGCATTATGATTGTATGCACCGCTTACAGTTCCCGTTGGATGACACTCATAGCAGGGGAGGCTCGCATAGACATATCCTCCTACCTTGTTATGCTTGCTGTCCATATCCGGCTGGTTGTGGGAATGGCAGTCAATACAACTGAAGGTTTTAAGGCTGGCGGGATCGGTATGACAGTCGGTGCAGGCAGTCCAGGTACCTGCATGCTTGCCGGAATAAACCGGGAAAAACAGGGCATCATGAGAAGTAAAGGTTGCCGGTTTCCATCCCGGCATGGTGGTATGGCAATCGCCGCAACTTGTCGGAAAGCTGGCTGCAATATGATTAGGATTGGTCGTTGCATTGTAGTTGGACTGGTGGCAGGAAACACATTCTTTCGAAACGTTTGAGTAATTCCCGCCAACATGGCATTGCCCGCAATCACTTATTTTATGGCCGTTGGTAAGTGGAAAAAAGTCATGATTTACATTGGTGGTGGTCCATGTAAACCCAAAAAGTGAATGGCATTCCGAACAATTCTTTGAATATCCTCCCTGGACATGGTTTGGTTTGGTGGTACCCTGGTAGTCTTTCGCATGGCAGTCATAACATTCCACACCCTGGGGCTCGAACCTCAGCAGGGAAGCAGAGGGATGACAACGTGAGCAGTCTGTCGTATAATGCGGACCAACCAGCGGGAACCTGCTTCTCTGGTGCATTTCAGTGATGTTATCAACGATCCATGAATTCGAAGTATGGCACCTTCCGCAGTCGGGGCCAACCGTCTGGTTATGCATATCGGTATGACAGTCCACGCAGGCCGTCTTCGCTTCAGCAAAAACAAGGCTTTTGTGGCATTGCCTGCAATCGAGCACCCGGTGTTGTCCCGACAGCGGCATCGCGGTTTTATTATGATCGAAAGAATAGACAGACTTGTCGAATTTCCAGCCATTCGAACTATGGCAAAGATCACAGCTGAGCTTAAAACCTTTACCATGGGGCGAATCCGCTATCAGTCGTAAAGACATCAGCGAAAATACCGGAACCAGCAGGATGATCAATGACAACTTTCGCATCTCGTATCCTTTATTTTATACAATATGTAAGTAATATTCCCTTGTGTAACGCTTTTATGGCACTTTGCACAAGCCACATTCTGATGCTTCCCGTCAAGCCGGAAAGCCGTTTTGTTATGATCGAATGACGGGATCTTCCAAATATCTGCCGTGTGGCAGCGCATGCAATCGGTGATCCCGTTAATTTCAAACTGTTTGTTATGATTATCCTTATGGCAGCTGGAGCAGTTCGCCTGCATTTCCGAAAATTGCTGGTGCTCTGTTCCCGCACTATCCTTTTTAATATGACAGGCACGGCAGCTTAAAGTTGTATGGGGACCCGAAAGTGCAAACCGGGTCTGGGAATGGTTAAAGGCTATGTTGTTCCATTGGGCCGGGTTATGGCAGGAAGCACAATTCTTTTCAGGATAATATTTCTGATCAATAAGGCCCTCGTGGATGTCTTTATGGCAATCGGCGCAACGGATACCGATCTGCCTGAAACTCCATTTCTCCTGTTTCTTGTGACAGGCAAAACAAGGGGTTGCAAGGTGCGCCCCTTCAAGCTTAAAGACAGCCGCATTATGTTGTTCGATGGTAAAAGATGCCCCCGGGAAGCCTTTGGTAGTATGGCAGGCAGAACAATCGGTTGGAATCCCCTGTTTTACGAACTGACCTGTATGATAATCGGTATGGCAATCTAAACATTTATCGTGCTTTAAAGGATCTGTAACACTGGTTTTATGGCATGATTTGCAGGGAACGGACAGATGCTTATTCTCGAGGGGATACCTTGTTTTTGAATGATCGAAATTGCTAATCCCTTTAACCGTATGAAAGGAGGTTTCGGAATGGCACGACATGCAGTTCAAACCAAATTGCCCGTGATGAGGGTCGTTATGACAGTTGGAACATTGCGCAAATTTTATTCCGGCAAATTGCTGAAATTTAACATTGTTTGGCATGGTAACCGGATGGCATTTCTCACAGGGAACTAATTGATGACCGCCCAGCAAAGGGAATTTTGTTGAAGCGTGACTGAACCTGGAAGCCGGTTTAAAGGCATCTGCGACATGACAATCCAGGCACGGGGCAGTCAAGGTCTTCTGATGGTAATCGGTATGGCATGGTACGCAATTCGTGCTCAGTCCAAGATAAGTGAATTTCTGCGCTTTGATTTTCGGATTTGATATGAATCCTGGTTTATGACAATCCTTGCAGGTTTTTTTAGCATGAGCCCCGCTCAGAGTAAACCCTGTCAGAGCATGGTTGAATTTGTCCTTGTCAAAGCGTATGATCTGGAAATTCTCACCATGATGATCGCTGTGACAGGAAATACAACTTTTACCCTTCACTTCAGAAGAAGCATGATACCCTTTATGCAGGTCTACACGGACCTTAAGCTCAGTATGGCATGAGAGGCATTTGTCGTTGGTGACTTTGTCGCCAAGTGTATGACACTTGGTGCAGTTGGAGATGCCTTCGAGGTGGGCATGCACCGAAGCCAGCTTGCCAGGGGAAATCTGGGCATTAACCCTGCCTGCCATGGCCAGCATCAAAAACACAATAAAGAAAATTACTCTATTCATATTCTTATCATCCTGCATCGGTGCAAAGCGCCATATCCTGCATCACGGCCCGGCATTGGGGTCCTGGCCATTAATCTGACCTAACGGTGCTTCAAAACAGCCTCACCAAATTTCTTTGTTATCTGCAATCCAATCTTTAACAGGAACTGCATAGGCAGCTCACCTCCTGCAAAAATGTAAACAAGGTCATTTTTAAGTCTGACCGTTTTCTTCCCTTCATCCCCTGATGCAAGAATTACTTCATCCTGTTCAATCGATAAAAGGTTAGTGTTTAACTTCACATCTATCAACCCCTGCCCCACCGCTTCTTCAATCCTCTCCTTGTTCTTTGGTTTGATACGGCCGAAAGAATCTCCCCTGTATGAAAGGATGACCTTATTTTGACCGGCAAGCAACAAGGCCGATTCTATAGCCGAATCGCCCCCTCCTACAACCATAATATCCTTTCCGTTGATGATTTCAGGCTCCAGTAAACGGTAAGTAACCTTCTCAAGCTCCTCTCCGGGAATATTCAGTTTGCGGGGAGTCCCTCTTCTTCCGATTGAAAGCAATACAAAACGGGAAGTGTATTGTTCTCCGCTCAGGGTTTCAACCCTGAAATGCTCTTCTTCATGAACAATGGCCTCGACTTTGGAGTTTTCTTTTACGGAGATATTGTTTTTCTGAATTACTTCCTTCCATAACTCAAGAAGTTCAGATTTGCTGGTTTCATATAACTTCACTTTCCCATGAAGCGGAATGTCCATTGGTGAAGTCATAACAATCTTGGACCTTGGAAATGAGAAAACCGTCCCGCCAAGAGTGTCCTGCTCAAGGGTAAGGCAGTTCAGGTTATGCTTCTTTGCATTCAGGGCAGCCGAAATCCCCGCAGGACCAGCCCCAACAACGATCAGGTCGTAGGTAGCATGATGCTGCTTCCTTCCGGCTTTAACAATGTTTTCAACTGCCTGTCTGCCCTGCTCCACTGCATTCTTGATCAGGCCCATACCTCCCAACTCCCCGGCAATATATATTCCGGGAATATTGGTTTCAAAATTATAGTTTATATGAGGGAGGTCAACACCACGTTTTTCAGTTCCGATACATAGTGTAATTGCCTGGGTGGGGCAGGCATGGAAACAGGCGCCATGCCCTATGCAATGTGAAGCATTAATGGTTGTGGCTTTCCCGTTCCTGATCCCAAGGATGTCTTTTTCGGGACAGGCAGAAATACATGCTCCTGTTCCAATACAGTTATTTGGATCTACAACCGGATGGAGGGAAACAGGTTCGTATAAACCTTCCAGCTTTGCCTTTACAATCTTCTCCTCAACCTGCTTCGACTGCCGTTTCTGCCTGCGCAGATAAATAACAACTACAGCCAGGCAAAATAAAAAGACTACTAAATAAATCAGAATGTTTTCAAAAAGCGTTTCCATGTTAAAAAATCCAGCGGTATCCGAGAACTATTGTAACAGCAACATGAATTACCATGATGATGAGCATGACAATGGCGAAGGGAAGATGTGCCACGTGCCAGTATTTGAAGAGGCTTTGCATAGCAACCAGGCTATCAATTCTTCGATTTAGCGTGATGTCGTTCTTTACCAGGTTTACAATTCTTTTCCTGTCGGCCCGTAAAAGATTGTTCCTTTTGCAGACAGCTTTAACCTTGCTGATTGTCCTCAGGTCTGCCAGGTACTTTTTAATAAATTTAACGAATATGTTACTCTGGAACAACTCAACCTTTTTTTTCGTAGAATCTACAATTATTTTGAAGCTTTCTTCGTCCAGCCTATAGGATTCTGATAATATGGTACTGATATTGCTTTTCAGATCCCTTACTTCAGTTAAACTCAATTCACGCCCTTCTATTGTTCTCGGTATCTGGATATAAATAAACCTGCCGATGACACCGCTGAGGAAAACAGCAACCATGCTCCAGAAGCTAACTGCTACCAATCCCCCGAATTTAAAGGAAGTGTGAAACAGAATTAATACAGGCCCAAGGGTACAAAGAAAAATATGGAATTCAAGCCAGTGTTTTAATAAACCAAAACGCGACAGGAACCTGCTTCTTTTCCTCACCATATACAAAATAATACCAAGGATCATAAAAACAGATCCAATGATACCGAAGCCATGACCCCAGCTGCCGCCTGGTTTCAGAAGGTTATGCCCCTGGTAAAAGAAACGTTCCTCCAAAGGCAACCTGTAATAGCCATATCCATAGTATACAAGAAACACGAAAGTAAACAGGACAATGATACTTAATAAAAACAGGTATACCCGGTGCGAAAAAGTCATAAGGCCTGGACTATTGAAGATCAAAAGAAATTTTTAGCTTTGCGCATCAATTCACTTATATACAAAGATATGAAATTACAAAGTACTGGACTCGTTTTTTCCGCGATAGTTGCCCTGTTCCTGATATCCTGCCAGGGTGGCAGTGATAAAAAAGTTGCTGATCTGGCGCCCAACGCCCACCAGGTTAAAGCCGAAGAAGTTATACAGGCCAGCGCCTATACCTACGTAAGGGTTTCCGATGACGGCAGGGATTACTGGATGGCAATTACTAAAATGGATGTGAAAACCGGGGGAACTTATTTCTGGTCGGATGGTGCCGAAATGAAGGAGTTCACAAGCAAGGAACTGAAAAGAACATTCAGGAGCATTTTCTTTGTCCAGGATTTCTCATCAGAGCCCATCACTTCATCACCTCATATGCAGGCTGCACCTCAAACAGGCCAGCAACCTGCAATGGAACAAAAAGGCATCTCTGTTAAAAAAGCCGAAGGAGGTGTAACCATTGCCGAACTATACGCCGGTAAAAAGTCATTCGAAGGCAAAACCATAAAGATCCGAGGCCAGGTGGTGAAATTTGCAGGTGGGATCATGAACAAGAACTGGATCCATATCCAGGACGGCACAAAGGACGGGGAACATTTTGACCTTACAATTACATCCCTGGATTCATTAAAAGTAGGTGATGTAGCGGTGTTTGAAGGCAAAGTGGTGCTCGACAAGGACCTTGGCGCCGGTTATTTCTATGATATTCTTATCGAGGACTCAAAGGTGAAGAAATAAACACCCGCCCTTTGGTTGCATGCATAAAAAAAGCCCGGATTCAGAACCCGGGCTTTTTTAATTTATTATAATTTAATTACTTCTTTTCAGGAGTTGTGGTCTTCTTGTCCTTATCGCAACACTTTCCACCTTCCTTCTTCATGGTGCAACCGGGCTTGCAACCTTCCTTGGAATCCTTTGCAGGAGCCTTGGCATCGGTCTTGGTTGTTGTGGTAGTTGCAGGAGCAGCCTTGGTGTCCTTTGTGGTCTTATCCTGGGCTAAAACGCTGGTCGAAAGGAAAGCTGCCATAGCTATCATTCCGATAAATAATGTTACTTTTTTCATGGATTGTTCTGGTTTAAATTTATTACTTGGTAAACGCTCAATTTTATTTAATAGTACAAAATTATACATTTTTCTTGAGGGCGGATGACATTTCCCATAATTTTTTTCCGTTTCCCTCATTCAAGGCCTTGGAATCCACCTCTTTACGATTCATCAGGAAAAAATATTCAAAAGACTTTTTCTCCACATCCGGTGAAACTGAAAAATAAACCGCAGGGGCTGATGCATCTTTCGGCGACCTGAAGAACATCCTGAAGACCAGCCTGAGCAATGGCTGGAATATTTTAGGGGTCTCCCTTGCAATATTTGAGTTGACTGGGCCCGGGCATAAGGCAAATACTGAGCAGGAGGTGCTGCCATTGTGATTGAGTCTCCTCGACAACTCAACTGCAAAGGTAGTAAGCAGGAGTTTGTTGTGCCCGTAATGTTCCATAGACTGCTTTACCCCGTAAGGAGTGAATTTCCCGAAATCATCCCAGTTGATAATGGCAGGGTTCCTGTGTGATTCGCTTGAAACAAAAATGATCCTGGGTACGGAATTCGCATTGGTCCCCTGACTGCCTGCAGGTTCAATGCCCTCTTTACCGAAACTGATATTTCCCATGCTCCCATTTTCTATCAGTGTGGTAATATAAATGAATTTTGAGAAGTAATTCACCATGAACATCTCTTCCAGGCCCTGTGGAGTTTTCCTGGATTTCTGGGGTACTACTCCCGCATTGCTGATCAGGATATCAATGGGAGCAAACCGGTTTCTTAGTTCGGCGCATACGTTTTCGGTGCTTCTGGCATCGCTGAAATCAACGTGAAGCATATGCACGTCCTGGTTCCCGCTGAGTTTTTTCGCCTCCTCCCCTTTTGCAGGGATTCCGCTCCTGCAAACCATTACCGTTTTTGCACCTCTTGCAGCCACTTCAACAGCAATTGCAAAACCAAGGCCCGAACTTGCCCCGTCGACGACCACGGTTTTTCCTTCAAGCCGGTCCCTTTCATTGATAATCCCGTCGGGTATCCGGTTTTTAAACAGGTCCATGATGCCTGTCAGCGTTGCCCTGAATGGGTCTTTGTATTTTTCCTGTTTATTGTCTTCCATAATGTTCTTTCATAAATGCCTGGTAATGGGAAGTATGTTTGTCAATGTCAGCTTCACTCAGCCCGAAATCAGCCAGGGAATACAGGTGAATGCCATGCTTCCTGTGCGGATGTTCCTCCTCATGCTTCAGGAAACGTTCAACCAGGGTCTCGTTCAGCCCTCCGTCCAAAGAATAGATTCGGCCCATTTCCTTCATTGAATCACCGATAAGGTCCTTGTACCAGATATCTAAAAAATTCTTACTGTTATTCCCCTGCAGCCTGAAATCCAGGGCCTGCTGAAGCATATACCCTGTCTTTCTCACCCAGTGCTTCGCTATCTTTCGTTCATCCACATCATCGCTGAACATCATATAGTTATAGGTCAGCATGCTGAGGTAAGAAGGTACCGATTCATAAATATTCCTGTGAGGCCATAGGAATTTAACCTCGTTGAAATGTTTTGTTATCAGGTGAGGGAACTCAAGATGGTGGGGAGTTTTGAGCACCCAGCGCTTTGCAGGTTTCGCCCATTGCATGAACTTGAGCAGCTTCACAGCATATTCGTATGCCGGCGACTGGTCAACGGTTTCCAGCCAGGCTGCATAGGAAGGCACATTCATCATAGCCTCGGTGGTGGTACTGAGGAAACTCACATCAAGCATAAGAATATCTTCCTCAGGCTGTAATGCATCGATGGGATGAATGGCAAAAAAACCCGGCGACATCCACTCGACGGCCTTAACCGATGTGCGGGCCACCCTGATCCGTTTGGGGTCTTCATAGTTCGCCGAAGGCAGGAAATCAAGGTTTAAAGGCATGGGGTTGATCACTTCCCAGCTGGGAATCACCCGGTGGTTGGGATCTACTGCAAGAAGCCTCTGCAGCTTGGTGGTCCCGGTTCTCTGGAGCCCCACGATGATCCATGCGGGGTATAGCTCCTGCTCAAGAATCTCAGGATGTTTCTTAAAGAAATATTCAGCCCTCAGCCTTATGCTGATCAGGCTTGAGAGTCTTTCCCTGGTGATAAACCTCCCGATTGGATTCAGATTTGCCTCCTCATTGATAGATCTTAGCATTCGTTCAACAGGCTCATCCTGGAAATCCCTCCCCAGCTCGTTCAAACCTGTCGTCTTCCGTGCTTTACGGATCAGGTCATCCTTGTCAAGCTTGATTTTACTTCCCAGGGAATAGGTACTCTTCCATACCGAATTTATACCTCTGAAAACAATTGGCCTCTTTGCAAAATTCTTATTTGTCATTCTTTGTATTCATTTCTTTTTTGAATTTGAGCTGTCGAATCGTGACTCTCAAATCGTGAACCGTAATCCGATTCACGATTCACGGTTCACGGTTCACGGTTCACGATTCTGCATGCAGGTTCAGGTGCAGGTTCGCCTGGCTTTAGCCGGTACCACCTCCAGAGCATCGTTCCCTCGTAATGTCCGCAGGTATTGATCCAATTGGGATGGCCCGGATCTGAATGCGCCACGATAACCCTGACTGAACCGTCTTGTTCATATATTGCAGATGCCTTGTTGATGCAAATCGTGAAATACCTGTAATCAAGTGATTCCATCCAGTAATTGTTCAGCTGGAAATTCCAGGAATCACATTCGGGGGGCTTCACTTCAATTACCAGGATCTCATCCTGGGCCAGCTTCCAGTAGCTGTGGTAATAGATTATGGAAGCATCCCCTCCTGCATCGTTTGATTTTTTCGGATCAAACAGGGGGAGTTTATTTGCATGCCTCTGGAACCCTTTTGACCAGCTCGAAAACATCAGGGCTGCACCTCCCACGAACATGGAAGCGGTTTTCAATCCTTCGTCTACCATAGCCGGGGTAATGTTACCCGGTGCTACCCTCCCGTCGAGGTTCGATATAATGATTTCCGCAGGCGTTTCTTTAAACCGGTCCAGGAAAGTCTGCCTCACCATCAGCATACTCGTGGTTTCTTCAATTTTAAGCCAGTTCCTGCCTTTCTTTTCCTTGCTGAGTATAACCTCGAAACTTCCGTCAGGTTCATAGTGTATCTGATGATGTTCGAGGACTGCGCAGGGAGCCATTCCGCCTGTGGTCCCGTAATTCCCGTTCTGGGTGAACAGCCCGAAATAATCAACGGTATTTCTTTTACCGCTCAGGCGGTATTCATAATTCCCGCTGATCTGGGCATTGAAATAATAATTGTCGGGATTGTCAGCCCCGAGCTTTATTGTTTCATGGGCAGTCCGCCGGAGCACAGGAAATGCAGGGTCTGCATATTCTATGAATGCTTCCAGCCCTCCCCTTGTAAGCCTGCTGAGATAACGTATGCCCTCGGCCTGGCTGAAAGCATCCCCCGGCGTTCCCGGCATATGCAGAGCGGCTCCGGCCGATTTGAGGTTATCGCAGAAATCATCCCATGCCTTACCTGAAGCTATTCTTTCCTGGTGGATGTCATCCGCAGTCTTTCCCTTGATCTTCATGATAAATGACTGCCAGGATTTCATCAGCCTGAGAAAGAAAAAAAGCAACTTAGACATTAGTTGAAATTTAATTATTATTGCAGGCCGCAAATTTAGGAAATATCATGAAAGAAGGTCAATGGGCCCTTATCGCAGGATCGGCAGAGGGATTGGGAAAGGCATTCACCGAACTCCTGGCCGGGCAGGGGTTTAACCTCATCCTGGTGGATCATAACGAAGAAGCGTTAGGGGAGATCGGGAAGAAGGCCGTGAGGAAGTACGGGATTAAAACGGTAGCGTTGCATCTGGACCTTGCCGGTGAAGATGCATGGAAGATATGCATGGATGCGATGCGGGATGCAGGATGCGGGATGATGGTGTATTGTGCTGCAATGTCGGAGGTGAAGCCTTTCCTTGATCATGATGCCGGGAGCCTGCAACGATTTATCGATGTGAACAACCGTACAGCCCTGCTTCTGGTGCATGCATTTGCTCACTACCTCCGGGAACAGGGTAAGCCTGGTAATATCCTGCTGATGTCGTCAATGGCGGGGCTTCTGGCCCCTGTTTATGTTGCCCCGTATGCCGCTTCCAAAGCTTACCTTATTTCGCTTGGAAGGTCGCTCCACAGCGAATTCCTACCATTTAATATCGGCATTACGGTTTGCTGCTCAGGGATCATCAACACTCCTAAATTCCTCGAAAGCAATCCGCAGGGGAATATGAAGATGGAGGACCCTGCAGGAGTGGCGGCCTTTGCTGTAAAAAATTGCGGAAAAAAGGCGGTCTGCATCCATGGACGCATAAACCGCATTAATTACTTTATCCTGTCAAGGATACTGCCCGCCTCGCTGTCGGCATATTTCGTGAATATGACGATGCGGAAAATATACCCTACTTTCTCTCGCTGACCGGGATGTATTTATGGTCTGGTTCAACAGCCTTGTATGCCGGACGGATGATCCTGCGGCCGCTGATCAGTTCCTCGAGGCGGTGCGAACACCATCCCGAGATACGTGAAATAGCGAAGAGGGGTGTAAACAGTTCACGGGGGATCTTAAGGCATTCATATACGAAGCCGCTGTAAAAGTCAACATTGGGAGAGATCAGTTTATCCTTGGTGCCCTTGAACTCATAATAAATTTCGGGTCCGATGCGCTCTATCGCTTCATAAAGGGCCATTTCCTTCTCGCGTCCTTTTTCCTTCGAAAGCATTCTTGCCTTTTCCTTCAGCAGAATCGCCCTGGGGTCTGAAACGGTATACACTGCATGGCCGAAACCGTAGATTTTCCCGCTCTTGTCGTAAGCCTCCTTCTTCAGGATTTTGCGCAGGTATTCGGTCACTTCATCATCATTGCTCCAGTTCTTAATATTGGCTTTGAAGTTGTCCATCATATCGATGACCTCGATGTTAGCGCCTCCGTGCAATGGCCCCTTCAGGGAACCGATTGCTGCAACAACGGCCGAATAAGTATCGGTGCCGCTCGAGCTTACAACCCTGGTCGTGAAAGTGGAATTGTTACCACCGCCATGCTCGGCATGAAGCATAAGACAGAGGTCGAGAAGCTCGGCTTCAAGGGGAGTGTAGTCATTCCCTTTGAGCATATACAGGAAGTTCTCGGCTGAAGACAGTTTCTTGTCGGGGTAGCGCACCGTAAGAGTGTCAAAATAGATGAGATGCCGCATTGCATGATAGGAATACACGGCAATAGTCGGGAATTTCGCAATGAGGCTGATCGACTGTCTTATGACATTCTGTATGCTGGTGTCGTCGGCATATTCATCCAAGGTGTATAAAGCAAGGATGGAACGTGCCAACATATTCATAATGTCCTTTCCCTTCATGGTCAGGATCATGTCCCTGTTGAAATTTTCAGGCAGTGCCCTTTGCTCGGCCAGGCCTTCCGAAAAAACCTTCAGTTCTTCTTCTTTGGGAAGTCTTCCGAAAAGCAGGAGGAATACGGTTTCGTCAAAGCCTGCACGTTTTTCGGCCTGGTTGCCCCTGACCAGGTCGCTGATCTCGATTCCGCGATAGATCAGCTTGCCGTCAATAGCAACAAGTTTGCCGTCGATTTTTTCATAACCCACCACGCTGCCTACCCGGGTAAGGCCTACCAGTACCCCTGTGTGGTCTGCATTACGCAGGCCTCGTTTTACATCAAACTGTTTGAACAGTTGTTCGTCTATTGTGCAGGAACCTTCCGTTTCAGGAGCGTGTTCTGCGATGAATTTCTGCATGTCCATATCGTAGCGTATTGAATTATTTATAATTAAACTTCTTTCATGTAATTAAGCGCACTGCCGGCTTTGAACCAGTGTATCTGAAGATCGCTGTAGCTGTGGCTGAGCTGTATCTCTTCAGAACGTCCGTCGGAATGGTTTATTTTAAGTACCAGGGGTTTGCCCGGGGCAAATGATCCCAGCCCGGTTAACTCAAAGGTATCGTCTTCAAGGATTTTATCATAGTCGGCCGGGTTGCTGAAGGTGACAGCCAGCATTCCCTGTTTTTTGAGATTTGTTTCATGTATCCTTGCGAAGGACCGCACCAGGACAACCCTTACACCCAGGTACCTGGGCTCCATGGCCGCATGTTCACGCGAGGACCCTTCACCATAGTTTTCATCTCCAACAACGATGGAAGGAATATTCTGTGCCTTGTAATAACGGGCGGTCTGTGATACTCCTGAATATTCGCCTGTAATGCCGTTCTTTACCGAATTCGCCTTGCCGTTGAACGCATTGACTGCACCCATCAGCAGGTTATCGGATATCTTGTCGAGATGGCCGCGATATTTGAGCCATGGCCCGGCCATGGAAATATGGTCGGTGGTGCATTTTCCCCTGGCCTTGATTAGCAAACGCATCCCTTTTATGTCGGTCCCGTTCCATTCTTCAAAGGGATCAAGCAGCTGAAGCCTGTCGGATCCCGGCTTCACTTCTACGCTGATACCTTTCCCGTCGGCCGGGGGAGGAATAAAACCAGGTTCTTTTACATCGAATCCCCTGGGAGGTAACTCGTATCCCTGCGGCTCGTCAAGCTTGACCGCTATGCCATCCGCATTCAATATAGTATCTGTGGCCGGATTAAAGGAAAGCCTTCCTGCAAGGGCCATGGCAGTCACCATTTCGGGGGAAGCGATGAATGCATGGGTCCCGGCATTGCCATCGTTACGTTTTGCGAAATTTCGGTTGAAGGATGTGACTATTGAATTTTTTCTTTCGGGATCATCCATCTTTCTTGACCATTGCCCGATACAGGGGCCGCATGCGTTGGCCATGATCACTCCGCCTATCTCATCAAAAGAATCAAGGAGGCCATCCCTTTCGGCGGTGTACCTGATCTGCTCCGAACCAGGGGTGATGATGAAGGATGATTTGACATTCAGTTTCTTCGACTTGGCCTGCCTTGCGATGAATGCTGCCCTTGAAAGGTCTTCATAGGATGAATTGGTGCACGAACCGATCAGTCCTACTTCAAGGGTGTCGGGGTAATTGTTCTCCTGAAGAAATGCCTGCAGTTTTGATATAGGATTAGCCAGGTCGGGAGTGAAGGGTCCGTTCACATAGGGTTCAAGTTCCGAGAGGTTTATCTTTATATACTGGTCGTAGTACTTTGCAGGATCTTTTGCGATTTCAGGATCTGCTCTCAGAAATGCTGCATATTCACCGGCAGTTTCGGCAACAACTTTACGGCCGGTAGCCTCCAGGAAGCGTTTCATGCTTTCATCATAGGGAAATACCGAACAGGTGGCCCCTACTTCGGCGCCCATATTGCATATGGTACCCTTGCCTGTGCAGGACAAAGATTCTGCACCCTCCCCGAAATACTCGATAATGAAACCTGTACCGCCTTTAACGGTAAGCATGCCCGAAAGAACCAGGATGATATCCTTTGGCGAAACCCAGCCACTTAATGTACCCGTTAGTTCAACCCCCATGATCTTCGGCATCTTGAGTTCAAGAGGAATGCCCGACATCACATCAACTGCGTCGGCCCCGCCTACTCCAATAGCCAGCATCCCAAGGCCGCCGGCATTGGGAGTATGGGAATCAGTTCCTATCATCATCTGGCCCGGAAATGCGTAATTCTCAAACACAACCTGGTGAATGATGCCTGCCCCTGGTTTCCAGAAGCCTATGCCATATTTGGCCGAGACCGACTGAAGAAAATTATATACCTCGGCATTCTGCGACATGGCTGCGGCGAGGTCGGGACTCACACCATCTTTAGAAAGGATGAGATGATCACAATGAACTGTGGATGGAACGGCGGCGGTGGGCCTGCCTGCAGTCATGAATTGAAGCAAAGCCATCTGTGCCGTGGCATCCTGCATGGCAACCCGGTCAATCCTGAAGTTTACATAATCTTTTCCGCGCTCATAGGGTATGGCAGGGACCTCATCATAAAGATGCCCGTACAGGAATTTTTCGGTGAGGGTGAGCGGGCGGTTTAACAGCTTCCTTGCCTTCTCTGATGACGAACTGATTTTCTGATAGATAGCTTTAACAATATCCAAATTCAACAACATAGTGAAAATATCTTTAATTCGGAATCAAAATTAATAATTTGAATCGATAAATTTGCATATCTGCTTATATGATTCTATTTAAATTTACTGACATGCTGACAGGACTGCTTGATTCATGGAAGATTGCAAAAGAAAAACAGAGACAGGGCATTGCCCTTGATCTTTTATCCGTAGCTGAAGCTGCTGTTGGGAAGCTGAAGAGATCAGGGGCAGTTTCCCTGGCAGGATTAAAACCTGCAAAAGAAAAAGCGGCCAGGGATGAGGTAAGCCGGGAAACCTGGTTCGGTTTCCTGAATGAGACAGGGAAGCCTGCTTTTCTCCGCTGCCTGGATGCCGGGCAAAGGGACCGCTGGGCTGAGACGGTTTTCCTGGTACTTCAAAAAACGCAGTATTCCCTTGATGACCTGGTGAAACAAAGGGTGGATGAACATCCCCAGCAGGTCATGTTCAAAGATATGTCGGTCACACCAACCGTTGACTGGACCTATGAGCAGATCTACCGCCACCTCAGGGAAATAGCCGCAGTGGTATGCCTGACGGCAGGCGGGGAACCCAGGGTTGCCCTTTACGCAGAGAATTGCGTTGAGGGTGCATGTGTTGACCTGGCCTGTCTTTGTTCAGGCCTTTTTATCTCGCCTTTCAGCACTCATTTCGGGGCCGAGATACTTGCGCCCTTGTTTGACAAACTCTCAATCAACCTGGCTGTAGCTGACACGCCACAGAGGGTCGCAGTACTCGAGAAGGTCAATGAGATGACTGCTACAAAGTTCAGGATCTTTACCATGACCCCGGGTGTAAAGAAGGCTGCAACTGTAGCTTTCCTGCAGGAAGAATGCAAGAGGATCTCCCGTTCAGAGATAGAAAAGGTGCTTTCTGCCAGGCCCGTTAAACCCACCAATACCGTTGCCACAACCATGTTTACTTCAGGCAGCACCGGTCTTCCTAAAGGAGTCTCCTTCTCGGTATATAATATTGTTTCAAAACGTTTCGCCCGGGCAGCCGCCCTTCCTGAAGCCGGCAATGAAACCTTCCTCTGCTATCTTCCCTTGTTCCATACCTTCGGCCGTTACCTTGAAATGACAGGGACAATATACTGGCACGGAACTTATGTCTTTGCAGGGAACAATTCGGCAGAAACCCTTTTTACGCTTTTCCCGAAGGTCAATCCCAGCGGCTTTATCAGCATACCTTTGCGCTGGCAGGAACTGTATGAGAAATGCCAGGAGAAGATCAGCGGGATTGAGAGCGCCGACCTGAGGGCAAATGCCCTGGAAGAGGTCCTCGGCAGCAGGCTGAAATGGGGACTCAGCGCTGCAGGCTATCTTGATCCGGCAGTATTCCGTTTTTTCAATGAGCATGGAGTGGCACTTAGCAGCGGTTTTGGCATGACAGAAGCTACAGGCGGCATCACCATGACCCCTCCCTTCCGTTACCAGGATTTCAAGGTGGGCATTCCCCTTCCGGGAGTAAAAACCCGGCTGAATGATAACCGGGAACTGGAAATCAGCGGTCATTATATAGCAAGGTATCTTGAAGATGCACCTCCCTATGGCAGCATCCCCTACCCGGTATCCTCAGAAAAAGACTTCTGGCTGAAAACCGGTGATGTTTTCATCATCAATAAAGACGGGTACCATGAAATTGTCGACAGGGTCAAGGATATCTATAAAAATAACCGTGGACAGACTGTCGCTCCACAGGTGATTGAAAAGAAATTCCATCATGTTCCGGGAATAAAAAGCACCTTCGTGGTGGGCGACAATAAACCGTATAATGTACTCCTGATCGCTCCCGATCTTACCGATTCCCTGTTCATTTCCTGTAAAGGTGATAACCTCAGGGAGTATTTCCACCAGATCGTCATGTCGGCAAACAAAGATGTTGCACCTTACGAAAGGGTAGTGAATTTCACGCTTCTCGACAGGGAATTCAGCGCCGATAAAGGAGAATTGACTCCCAAGGGATCCTTCAACAGGAAAATCATCGAAGGAAATTTTTCAAAACTGATAGATTCACTATATCTAAGCAATACCATTCAGCTTGAAAGGCAGGATATTTCCATTTCAATCCCAAAATGGTTTTACAGGGACCTGGGGATACTCGAAACAGATATCATCCTGGCAAAAGATTGTATAGAGAATAAAAGAACAAAGCAAAAGCTTACGATTAAAAAACGCAAGGCAGGAGGCTGGATCATAGGCGAACTGGTTTACAATATTACCACCAAAATAATTGACCTTGGCTTGTTTACCAGGTCGCCCAAACTCTGGACCGGCAATCCGGGGCTTATCACGTTCTGCCCTGTGAAGGAGGGCTGGGATGTTCCTATTAAAGGACTTACCGACAGTATTTACCTGGCCGAGCCGGGGCTTGTGCACGAAAGCGAGTGCAAAGTACCTGGCGGCATCAGGGACCAGGCACTTGCCAGTGCAAATCTATTGCTTTGCCAGGCATTGTATGGCCCGGCTGAATCTGCAATCACAGCTATAGCAAAGATTGGCGGGACATTCCAGGAATCTGAGCACAGGCTGGCCGGGGTGATCAGGCTGAGACTTGAAGCGCTTGCTTTTCATCCTGAAGAGGAGATCCGTTGCATGGCATACAGGACTATTTTATTGCATGCACCACAGCCCGAGACCATTTCAAACCTTCCCATGTTCCTTGAGTCGGGTTTATCGTTTCTGAATGAAAAGTCCATCCGTGAGATTGCTTCCTCTAAGATCGGCAAGCACAGGCTTGATGCCCTTAAACAAAGGCTTTATTTCTACCGTACCCATTTTACCTGGCCTGCCCCGATTAAAATGCGCCACCAGTTCGAGGATGTGCTGAGGATGCTTTACAATTTTGCACTTCAGCATCTTGATTTTTATGTGCCTGTAAGAGCTGAGTTGTCAAGATGGATACTCCACCGCCAGGACCCCTGGCTATCAAAAAAAGCCGAAGATTATTTTTCAAGGCTGGCCCAGGTTTTCGAAAACCATATTGAAGGCAGCCGTCAGCAATACCCCCTGGCGACCTGGAAATCGAAGACAGTTTTCGAGCATGGCATACCTGAAACCGACAAAGCAAGGCTTTTGAAGATCTTCCAGACAACTAAGTTCCTCGAAGAAAGCATTGTACTTACTTTCAATGAATGGGATTTTGACCTGAAGGATGTTCCAGCATCGGGTATCTGGATACTCCGGCTTCTGGCATATAAAGAATTCAAACATTACAGGCTCAGCATCAATACAAAAGCAGGGAAGCATTTTGACCTGCATTTTGTGATCAGCAACAACTCTGAGTTCAGGCCGGACCCCGACACTTTTTACTGGCAGGCCTCACTTGCAGGCTTTCCTTTCGGTGCTGCGGTTGCGTCATTACTGGGCAGCAGCCGACCCAACCTGGGGCTTCTCAGCACCCAGTACATTGGCGGACTTACGGCCTGGGATAAGATCAGGGAGTATGCCGAGATCCACCGCTCATCGGGCTATGTAAGGCCTAATGCATGGAAGAAAGTGTATATCCGCTCCCTTTCAACAGTATTCAAAGCCTGGCACCACAGCGGCTACCAGATCATTCCCGGCGCCATCACACCTACTAATATCTCCATCCCTGAAATGGATTTCAGGGAGTCGGCGGTGATCCTTACCCTTACCGGGTGGTCGCAATACAAAGGCCCGCTTTCTCTGGTAAATCCAATGATACAGGATTATTACTGCAAGACCACTGCTTTATACCCCTGGGTGAAAAAGCAGCTCGATATAAACTGGATCTTTGACGCCTGCATTGAAGCTCTCGGGAAGGAAGAAGCGCTTGAATTCCTGGGCAGGCTAAAAGAAGAGTTGAAGAAACACAAGATAGTTTGCCATGATGAATCCGGCCTGAAAGACCATCTCAATAAATTCCTGGGCGAAAACATCAGCCGTTACCACCTGCCGCTTTCATTATTTGCCGCCATCGACCAGTATATCGACTGGTACCGCATGAACCCTCTGACCACAGCGGCAGCTAAGGAACAAACCATTATCGAACTCATGGAGTTATTCAGGCTGAATTCATGGCCCGATATCATCAGGTATTATTTTTACAGGCATACCTGTTTCATGGATTCAAGCATAGAAGTCATGGCATTTTTTGACAGCCTGCTTGAGAAAATGCAGGAAAACCAGGAAACACTGCCTATACAGCTGATAGAGCTTTCCGACCTTCAGTCCGCATTATCGGGGGAGGACGATAAAAACATATTCAGCCATATGGTGTTCCCAAGATTGCAAACCGATCAGCATATAGACCTCCATAAAATAGGCGAGCTTTCGAAGGAGCATGTACAGGTGCGTTTCGACATACATGACACTGACAAGAAACATTACACCCAGTATGAACCGGTGGAACCCAGGGAGATCGGCCAGTTATACCAGATGTTCTTCAGGGAAAATTACCCCAAGGAGATCAGCAAAAAGGACCATCAGCATGTGGTTGCCGACAGCAACGGTAAAATCACAGGAGGGCTTACATGGCACTACCTTGATGAAGAAACTGTGCTGTTTGACGGAATCGTCGTAACTTCGGCCCTCCAGGGAAAAGGCATAGCCGCGGCCATGATTGCCAACTTCTTTGTAAGCATGTCGGCCTGCGGGATCAAGACAATCAAGGCACATTTCCTTTTCGGAAATTATTATATGAAACATTTTTTCGAGATAGACAGGAAGTGGGGTGCGCTGGTGAAAGTCCTTTAATGTACAATGTACCATGTACGATGTACAAATTAAATTTGAATTATGAATATCGAGTAACGAATTTTGAATTTCGAATTATAATTAAAACCATCATGGTGAATATTTAATTGTCATTTATTACATTAAAAACTATAATACATTATAATATGGGAGAAAAAATAACATTGTCAAACGGCCGGCTTGTCGTACCAGAGAACCCGGTTATACCATTTATTGAAGGAGACGGCACAGGGCCGGATATCTGGAATGCAAGCGTGAAGGTGTTCGATGCCGCTGTTGAGAAAGCCTATGCAGGCAAACGAAAGATCGAATGGAAAGAAGTGCTTGCCGGCGAAAAAGCATACAAACAAACCGGGGAATGGCTGCCCCAGGCCACCCTGGATATTATCAATGAATACATGGTGGCAATAAAAGGTCCTCTTACCACTCCCGTGGGAGGTGGAATACGATCACTCAACGTTGCATTAAGGCAGATCCTTGATCTTTATGTCTGCCTCAGACCGGTAAGATATTTCAAGGGTGTTCCTTCGCCGGTAAAGAAGCCTGAACTTACCGACATGGTCATCTTCCGTGAAAATTCAGAAGATATTTATGCAGGTATTGAATGGATGGCAGGGACCCCTGAAGTCAAGAAAATCATGGATTTCCTGATCGGTGAAATGGGTGTTAAAAAGATACGTTTCCCCGAAAGTTCATCCATCGGTATTAAACCAGTGTCAAAGGAAGGGACAGAACGTCTTGTAAGGGCAGCCATTCTGTATGCCATCGACAAGAAGCGACAGTCGGTAACTATTGTTCACAAAGGGAATATCATGAAATTCACCGAAGGCCAGTTCAAGAACTGGGGCTATGCCCTGGCTGAGAAAGAATTCGGCGACAAGGTCTTTACCTGGGTTCAGTACGACAAGATCAAGGAGCAGGCTGGTGAACAGGCTGCCGAAGATGCCCAGAAAAAAGCTGTTGCCGAAGGCCGTATAATCATCAAGGATGTAATTGCCGATGCTTTCCTGCAGCAAATCCTCACCAGGCCGGCCGATTATTCAGTTATCGCAACCCTGAACCTCAACGGCGATTATATCTCCGATGCACTTGCTGCCATTGTCGGCGGGATCGGGATTGCTCCCGGTGCCAATATCAATTACGTGACGGGCCATGCAGTTTTTGAAGCCACCCACGGCACAGCTCCAAAGTATGCCAACAAGGACCAGGTAAACCCGGGTTCGTTAATACTTTCAGGGGCGATGATGTTTGAATATATGGGATGGAATGAAACTGCTGAGCTGATCAACAAAGGGCTTGAAGGTGCCATCAGGAATAAAAGAGTCACTTATGACTTTGAGCGTCTTATGGAGGGAGCAACAAAACTTAAATGCTCCGAGTTCGGGACAGAGATCATAGCAAATATGTAGAAAAGAAGAAGCCGGGCATCACCCGGCTTCTCTTTTAATAAAAACTTGGACATTCCATAGGGCCGCCATACCTTTTCGAGCTACCGCCGCCGCCGGGAAGTGAGCTGCCGCCGCCGCCTCCGCCGAACAGGGACAACTTGTCGAACTCAAGGATCAGGCTGATTTCATGAGCGCCACCGGTACCCTGTAAAGCTCCGCTTATCTGGATATCGTATGAGTACATGAACTTGATGTTCATATTCTCATAGAAATTGAACTTGTAACCTGCAAGAACTGCACAGGAACTGTTCACCACACCAGTAAGTGTGCTCTTATACCAGCAGCCGAGGTAGATATTGTACTTTAACAGGTTCAGACCAAATTCCAGGGAGTTAAGGTTTGCCTGGTTCATGTATAATCCCCCTACATTGATCTTAAGGGGTTCTGCCGAACTGGAGTAGATACCATTTGAGGATCCACCAGGTCCTGTTGAAAATACAAGGTCGAGATGTCCCACCCACTTCCTGGGATACTGGGCTGAGCCTACAGAAAGGAATGACACATCGGGTTTGAAAATATGATCCACTGCAAAACCGAAGTTACCGCTTACGTTTCCTTCACTCGTAGAAAACTGCAATAAACCACCCGCCCCGAAATCGGGTACTACTCTTTTATTAGCATTTAAATCGGTGAAACCGCTCTGGTAGATATTCCCGTACCGGGGGTCAAGGCTGCTCGTAAATACAAGGTCACTTGAACTTATCTGCCTTTGCATAATACCTGCTTTAACCCCCACCTGGGCAACCATAAAGCTTGTGATAGGAATACGCACCCCAATAGTCAGGGCGGCGTTCAGGTTGTTGATAAGGCCGGCGCCGGGATTATCCGATTCAACGACCAAACCAAGCCCGCCTGCACCCGGAAGTGCACGATCGCCAAGATCAGCTGAGAAATAGTAAGACTTGTAAGCAATAGGTGCCGAAGGCCATTGGTCCCTGAACAGGAACCTGGCACGGACCCCTGTATTTATCCCGGTATAGGCAGGGTTTACGTAAAGCGGAGTGCTGAAGTACTGTGTGTAATTCATGTCCTGTCCCTGGGTGGATGCAAGAGGCAGCATCCAACCAAGAACCAGCAGGCAAAGAATACATAAGAGCTTTTTCATCGAGCTGTATATTAGATTGATTTATTTTATCTTAATAAAGTTACGTTGCCCATCGTACCGCCACTTCCTTTGACGCCGGTATCCGAACCAGTCCACGGGGAATCATCAATAAAGGTTGCACTAACCTTCCAAAGATAATTACCCTGAGACATCACGGTACCATTGAAAGTACCGTCCCAGCCATCCAGCGGAGCTCCGTTGTTATCGAGTTTATTTGATTCCCATAACATATGCCCCCAGCTATCGAAGACCTGGATATGGTAAGTCTTCAGGTTCATACCAACAGGTTTGAATAACCTTACTGCAAGATTTCCACTTTCCGGAGCAAATGCATTGGGTATAAATAAGCCCCTGAACAGCACCTTGTACTGATAGAAAGTCGTATCGGTACAACCAAAACTGTTCGTGGAGATCAGCCTGATGGTATAGGTCCCGTCCTCGGTAAAGGTTGCAACAGGGTTCGTATCATTGCTGTATTTCCCGTTTCCGAAATCCCAGTTGTATTCCGTAGCTCCTGTGGTATGGTTCTCAAGTTTGATTTTACCCGGTGTGCCGTCATACCCGTTGATCAGGGTGAAAGCCGCTAACGGTGTCACATGCACCGTAACCGTTGAATCTATGGTATCCTTGCAACCGAAGTGGTCTGTTACGATAAGACGTACCAGGTAGTTGCCCGGAGTTTTATATTTGAAACTCGGATCCTTTATTACCGATGAATCTTTAATGGTAGTAGGATCTCCAAAGTGCCATTTCCAGAAGCCTATGGTCGTATCTGCAACCGAGGTGGAATCCCTGAACAAGGTTGGATCACCGGAGCATGCAGCATTATACCTGAACGCAGCGACCGGTAAACCGTAGACTCTTATCGGTTTTGTCAGAGAGTCCTTACATCCGAAGCGGTTCATGACGACAAGTTTAACATTGAAGGTATCCCTTGTGGCATAAATATGGATAGGGTTTTTAAAGGTCGATGTATCCCTTGTTCCCGATATGGGTTCACCGAAGTTCCAATTCCATTTGGATACTGGTTCACCGTTGGTGAGAGAGGTATCCCTGAATATTGCCGGCTGATGCAAACAGATCGGTATATCCGAGAACAGCGTTTGCGGGGTCGGGTGGATCACTACCGTCTGTGTCATACTGTCAGGTACATTTACCAGGTTCACCACTGCGTTGATCCACAGTTTGATATGGTAGGTGCCCGGAAGAGTAAATCTATGCTTTACGATGGTGGCATAATGAGTATACGAGGTATCCAGCGTGCCGTCATCCCAGGTCCATCGCCAGGAGCTGATCCTGCTTATTGGCTGGGAGGTGTCGTGGAAGGCCACCAGGTAGTTCTGACATCTGAGGGTATCGGGGTAGGTGTAATCGGCCCTGATACACGGCAGGCGTGTCACACCCTGGGTTATGCTGTCAACACAACCATGAGTATTGGTAATGATCAGCGTCACCTGGTAATTTCCTGTCTGGTGATAGATATGCGAAGTATCACCCGGACCCGGTGCATTGATGATCACATCAGGTGTGCCGTCACCGAACTTCCACTGCCAGCTGGCAATGGTTCCTGTACCGTAATTACTGGTCGTATCGATGAAGTGCAGAGTACTGTCACATTGCGGGGCGATGTACTTGAAATGAGGCTTTGGTAAAGCATAGACCTGTACTATTCTAAATACGCTGTCCTTGCAATTATCCGAGTTGAATACCTTCAGTTTCACATAATATAATCCGGGAGCAGTGAAAATATGAGATGTATTGTAGAGATTCGAATTGTTGGCAGGGCCTGAGTTCGGGTCACCGAAATCCCATCTTGGGGAATATAATGAATCTCCCACCGCAAGATTAACCGGGTGGAAATGGGTCGGGTAACCAAAGCATACCGTATCATGTGTATAGGTAAATGCGAAAGCAGCTTTAACCTTAACACTGTCAATCACCGTATCCTTGCATCCGTTCCCGTCGGTAACAATAAGAGTTACCAGATAGGTGGTATCGTATACAGAATATGTATAGGTCGGGTTGGCAACGGTAGATGTTGCCCCGGGTTCGAATATCCATAAACGGTCGGTTATTACAGACCCTGAAGCTGTAGACTGATCCTGGAAGGTAACCTGTCCTTTGGGGCAGTATTTACTGGTATACTGGAATGCTGCGACAGGCTTGGGATGTACCAGAACGGCCTGTGTTACGCTGTCCTTGCAACCGGCCAGGTTCGTCACTACTTCCTTCACCTGGAAGGTATTGGCAGTAGCATAGGCATGTTTGGGGTTCTGGATCGTAGCCGAGGTGCCATCACCGAAATCCCAGTACCAGGCTACCAGCTGGCTGTTTGGTGCAATGGACAGGTCAGTGAACGTGGTTGAATCCTTCATACAAGCCGCAGAATAAGAGAACAAGGCCACAGGTTTCGCACTGACCGAGATCTGCTTGATGGTGTCCTTGGAGCAGTTATTGCTGTTGGTGACCTGCAGGGTGACTGAGTAGGTACCCGGAGCGCTGTAATTGTGCGTCGGGTTCTGCAGGGTCGAGGTGTTGAGGGTCCCTGAACTAGGTTCACCGAAATTCCACAGCCACGCGGTAATAGTTCCGGCGGATGTTGTGGAATTATCGTGGAACTGGGTCGGGCTGGCCATGCAGGCAGTGTCAAAGGTAAACAATGGCACAGGCGCTGCATTTACAGTGATATGATGGGTCAGGGTGTCATAACATCCTGTTGCATTGGTAACCGTAAGGAAGACAGCGAATGATCCTCCTGCAGAGAAAGTATGAATCGGGTTCTTCAGCGAGGACACGTTATTGGCGCCGGTAGACGGATCACCGAAATCCCATGCCCAGGTCACGATGGGCGTTCCGCCGTTGGCCTGCGAGAGGTCGTGGAACTGGTTGGGCATCGCTGCACACGGGCCCACATCGTTGCTGAAGTTGGTAATGGGACGGTAAGCCACATTGACAGGGATCGTTATGCTATTGGTACAGCTGTCGGTAGTGGTGATGGAAAGGACCACATTATAGGTACCTCCGTTGGCATACTTATGCTTGAGGTTCGGGGTGGCCGGCCACACCACGTGAGCCGTTGTGTTGTCCCCGAAGTTCCAGTACCAGTCGTGTATGCTTCCGTGTCCTGTCGTGGAAAGGTCGGTAAATTGAACCGAATCATTCGAACAGGTCGGTGAAGCGAAACTGAACTGGGCACTGGGGGAATTGTAAACAACTACCTGCTTTATAATTGTGCCGACGCATCCTCCTGCCGTTGTGACTGTAAGTGTCACGTTATACGTTCCGGAATTGGCATAGGTATAGGTTGGGTTCTGTATGCTTGCAGTACCTCCGTCTCCGAAAGCCCAGGCCCAGGTTATAGGAGCGCCGGTGGAATTGTCAGTGAAAACGGTAGGAGAGTTTTTACAAGCGCTGGTTGCTGTGAACAAGGCTGATGGATTGGCAGCAATGGTAACCTGTGCGCTGCTGTCCTTATAACATCCGCTGGCGTTCGTCACTTTCAGATGAACCTGGAAGTTGCCGGCTGCAGAGAAATTATGGACCGGGTTCTGCTGGTGGGAAATATTATTTCCGCCTGAGGCAGGATCTCCGAAGGTCCAGTCCCATTGCGTGATCTGCCCTCCCCCGTTCTGCTGGGAATTATCCTGGAACTGAACAGGCGCGAGAATACACAACTGGGAAGTTGACCAGCTGAAGTTCGAGATAGGATTGTACTGTATCGGAACCGGGATAATCGTTTGGTTGGTACAGCCATCCGAAGTGGTAACGGTCAGCATCACCTGGTATGTTCCACCGCCGGTATAGGTATGGGTTACACTCGGGGAAGCAGTGGATTGAGTTCCACCGTCTCCAAACACCCATGAGCGGTTTGTTATATACCCGTGAACCGTGGTGGAGATGTCGGTAAATGTAACCGAGCTGCCTGCGCAGGTAGGTGAGGTATAGCTGAACATGACGTTTGGAGCAGTCCATACATTGACCTGCTTGGTAATAGTGTTGGTGCAACCATGAGAGGTGGTAACAGTCAAAGTAACATTAAACGTTCCGCCAATAGGGTAGGTATATGTCGGATTCTGAGCGGCAGAAGTTCCGCCGTCGCCGAAATTCCAGGCCCATGCAACGATAGTGCCTGCACCTGCTGCAATGGTTGAATTGTCGGTGAAGGTGGTCGCATTGCCCTGGCATGCGTTGGTCGCTGTAAAGTTGGCCGCCGGGTTGGCAAAAATGGTCACCTGCAAGGAGTCTTTTCCAATACAGCCATCCGCATTGCCTACCGTCAGGTGTACCCAGAAGGTTCCTGCCGCAGAGAAATTATGGACAGGGTTCTGCTGGTTTGAATTGTTCTGGCTTCCTGAACCTGTATCTCCGAAATTCCAGGTCCATTGCGTGATCGGTCCGCCGCCGTTGGCCTGGGAAACATCGTTGAACTGGACAGGAGACAGCAAACAGGGTGAGTTGCTCACCGTAAAATCAGCTAACGGAGCGAACTGAATGGTCACCGGGATAGTTATAGTATTGGTACAACTGTCCGAAGTTTTCACCGTAAGCAGTACATTGTAAATTCCTCCCGCACTATATTGATGCGTGATGGTTGCTGCGCTGGTGTAACCGAAAACACCATCGCCGAAAGCCCATATTCTCCTGGCGATATAGCCATGACCCGTGGTGGACATATCCGTAAACGTGACGGTATTGCCAGCACAGGTTGGTGATGAGAAACTGAATGAAGTGACAGGCAAAGGAAAAACCTCGACAGGTAGTGTAGTATAACCTGTGCATCCGTTTGAGTTGGTTACCGTAAGTGTAACATAATGTATCCCTGCGGTAAGGAACATGTAGGAAGGATTTTGCTGGGCGGCAGTCCCGCCGTCACCAAAGTCCCATGCCCAGGTTACAATGGTACCTGAAGGTGTTGTTGATCCGTCGGTAAATACGGTAAGGTTGCCAAGGCAGCTGCTGGCTGCAGTAAAGGCTGCAACTGGTTTGGCATTGACGTTGATATCATGACTTATAGTGTCGGTACATCCATTTGCATTGGTAACCAGCAGGTGAACATGGTGAATGCCTGTAGTAGTAAAGGCATGAGTTGGGTTCTGCTGGGGAGAATTATTATTGGAACCTGAACCGGGGTCATCAAAGGACCATAACCACTGGGTGATGGTTCCTCCTCCGTTGGTTTGTGAATTATCATAAAAACTCACCACCTGGCCGATACAACCTACTCCCAGGTAAGTAAAGCCTGCAATAGGAGCCGAAATACCTGTAACAACCTTGGTAATTGAATCAACACAGCCATCGGATGTTGTTGTGATAAGGGTAACATTATGTGAAAGCACGGCATCAGTATAAGTATAAGTTACAACCGGTCCGTTGGCCGTACCTCCTGCCAGATCGCCGAATTTCCAGAACCAGCTGTTAATAAAACTGGTATATCCTGCCGGCACATAAGCCTGGCTGGTGAAAGTGATCTGTGCATGCTGGCAGTAAGGATTTGTATGTATAAAATCAACCACAGGTTTGGGGTTGACTGTCACGGTCTTGGTAATCGATTTGATACATCCGTTTGAATTTACAATAGTGAGTGTAACGGTATGTAATCCTGCGGTGGCAAACAGATGCTGGGGGTTCTGCAGAGGCGAAGTGCCGCCGTCGCCAAAATCCCAGGCCCAGGAAAGAATACCCGAGGCATTGGGCACCGAGGCATCGGTAAACAGCGTGTTGTTGCCCAAACAGGGAGTTGAAAAGGTAAAGTCAGGTGTCGGTAAGGGGTTGACCGTTATTACATGAACTATCGTATCGCTGCAGTTATTGGTATTCTTGACGATAAGGATGACTGTTTTCGGCCCCGGGGTATTATAAGTATGCGAAGGATTCTGGGCGTTGGAAGAATTGAAAGCGCCAGATGCCGGATCACCGAAATCCCAGGTCCATGCCATGATGTTTCCTCCTCCGTTGGTTTGTGAAAGATCCTGGAACTGAACTGCCTGTGGGGAAACGCAGGAATATGTTCCTCCGGTAACCTGGAAATCAGCAACCGGTGAAGCAATCTGAGTAACGTTGATTGTTTTTGACTGCGTACAGCCCCGGTTGGTAGTCACTGTAAGTATCACATTCCATCCCGTTGAACTGTAGGTGGTGTAAATATGAGAGGGGTTCTGTATGGTAGCATGAGGCATGGTTCCGTCACCGAAATCCCAATCCCATGCTACAATGATATCGTTGTAAGGCAAAGGCACTACCGAGAGGTCGGTAAACTGTATTGCTGAGCCGAAGCAGGTGGGTGAACTGAAGGTGAAGTTAGAAATAGGCTGTGGAATGATGCTCACCACATGCTGAATCGATTTGGTACAACCGTTGGTATCGGTAAGGGTCAAGGTTACCGTGTAGTTGTTAACCGATGGGTAGAGATGTGAAATACTCCCGGGAACCGTTGAATTTGTTCCATCACCGAAATCCCACAACCAGGTATAGTTTGCCGGGGGCAGGGTTACTGCATCCGTGGTGAAATTCACGGTATGGTCAAGACATACGTTGTTGTTATACGAGAATTCGACAGGGATCGGGGTATTGATATGTACAGGGATAGTTACAACCGGACTGGGGCAGCTTTCAAGATTTTCCCAGGCCATCAACGTTACATTGAAGGTCGTTTTATTGGAAATGAAAGTATGAGTCGGATTTTGAATGCTTGAGGTGTTTGCAGGTCCTGACATAGGATCATCGAAATTCCATGCCCACTGGTAGATAGTTCCCGGGGGAGTCGTATTGGCATAGCTCTGATCCTGGAAATATACGGTCTGCCCGTCGCAGGCCTGGCCCTGGTGCAGGTGGGCCGCATCGCTGAACCAGATGAAGTTGGCGGTGGGGGCATCAAAGATGGTTACCCATAAACTGAAAGTTGCTTCCAGAGGAGTACCGGCGTTAAGTACCCTGGTTACGAGGAAAGGTCCCGGTGCAAGATATGTATGCGAGGGGGACGCAGGCACATTGGGGAATACATAATGAGCCGTAGTGCCGTCGCCAAAATCCCAGTCTTCAGTGGTAATCAAACCACCCGGAGGGCAGGGTACAAAGAGAATTGGCACATTCTGGCACTGGTTTGGCGGATTAGCTGTAAAACAGGGTGCAGGAGGCGAACCAAGCATGATCTGGTGCTGAACAGTGTTGGTACATCCGGTGACCATATCGGTAGCAGTGGCAGTAATGGTATACAGTCCGGGGCCCGGATAGGTATGGGTGATCGGTGAACCATAGCCGTTTGCGCCATCGCCGAATTGCCAGTTAATATTATTTCCCACATGCTGGGTTGCATTGATCGAAGCTGTAAATATCTGATCGTAAGAGGTAGCCCCTTGTGCAGAAGTAAAGTCAATATCAGGATGGGGGCTTACGACGAGCGGGCTGGTGTTAAGCATTTTCGTATTTGCGCAACCATTCTGGTTGGTAACTGTGAGTGAAACATGATAAGCTCCCGGGCCTGAGAAAAGATGCTGGGGATTCGGATCGGTCGAGGTATTGCTTGCCGAAGCCGGATCATCAAAATTCCATAAATAGGAAGCTATGGCACTGCCTGTTAAGGGCGAACTCTTGTCGGTGAACTGAACGAGGTCCCCTGTACAGATAATGGTCGGATAAGAAAAATCGGCCTGTGGAGAAGGCGCTGCCTGTACCGGAACCTGCACCGTTGTATTGGTACATCCGTTAGAGTTCATAACCTGCAGGGTTACAAAATGTGAATTCAGGTCGGCGAAGGTATGTGTCATCGGAACCGGAGGAGGGTTACCCGGAATGGTGAAATGCTGAACACCGGAACCATCACCCCATGTCCACCACCAATCGGTTATCGAACCGGTATTGGAAAGGGACTGATCGGTAAATGTGGTTGGTTCGTTCACACAGGCCTGGGCGAAAGTGAAGGCTGCAGCAGGTACTGTATTGCCAACAACGACAGGAGCCGAGGTTGAATTGGAGCAGTTTATGGTATTGGTAATGGTAAGTGACAGAGTATAAGTACCGGGAGCGGTAAAAGTGTAATTTGCTGTCATCGGACAGGGAATTGTAACCCCGTCGCCTGCATGGTAAAACAAAACACCGTTGATATACCAGTCGCAATATTTTATTTTGATAGTGGCATCAGGGTTGCTTACCGGCTTTGCAAGACTGCCAGTTGCAGAAAAAGTATATTGGTTATAAAGGCAGTTTGGTGTGGGGGCGGTAACTGATGTTATGTCGGCAGTAGGTTTGAACTTATCGGGATCTACATAAACATAATCAGTGATCGAATCAACCTGGCCTGCAGGGTTCTTGATGGTCAGCGTTACAGGGAAAGTGTGAGGAGGGGTATATGCCCCTGTTATAGGGAAAGTATTCTGCTGAGACATTGTTCCCAGGTGGTTGCCTGTTCCGTCACCGAAATTCCACGTATATGTTACTACCGGGTCATTGGGATGAGTCGACACATTGGGATCGGCCGTGAAGTTCACGATATTGTAGTAACAGCCGCCGGTAGGATCGAACTGGTAATAAAAATATGAATGCAACAAAGGCTGAAGTGTAATCGTCTTCTGCGCCATAACCCCCGTACATCCTGCAACTGCGGTATTCACCTCCGTGACCGCCAGGGTCGTGGTGGTAGGTGTGCCTCCCCAAACGATCGTTACCTGGTTCGAGGTGTTTGAACCTGAAATAGACCCGCCAGCTGGTGTTGCCCAAAGGTAGGTATGCCCAGGTATGGCATTCGTCCAGTAAGTTACGGTTTGCCCCGCCCTGACTACATCAGGGCCTATTACAACCGGTTGAGTGTCAGGACATGTTTGTGCAAGAAGTGTAGCACGGCAGAGTAGCAGGAACCCGGAAATAAAAATAAGGCGCAATGTTAAATTCCGCATAGGGTTAGAATTAGTAGACATTTACAATAATTAACTTATACTGTTTTAAGTGACAATAGTTGCAGTTGTATGGTTGCCTGAAATTAATATTTTTTCAGATTCTACAAAAATAAAACTTATTTTCAATTTTTCATCGCTTTCCCATACAACCCTAACAAATAAATTTTGTCTGTTTACATGATAATCCATGCAATTTTGATTTTAATTAAATCCTTGTAATTTTGCAAGGCGAAGATTTTCCCTATGAAAAAGAACCTCCTGATCCTGGCCGCACTGTTATTTTGTACAGTGTTTGCTTCAACTTCCTGCAAAAAAAATACCACTTCTACACCTTGCGATGGCATTGGGAGTGTGTGTTTCGAGAATAAAAGAGATTCACTCCTGGTAATAACAATCGTGCAGCTTCACACTACAATTAATCTCAAACATGATGAGATACAATGCCAAAATTTCTCTGGTGGTTCAACCTATACGGTAAAATATTCGGGCCCTGCCTATACAGGAAACCTGAAAGATACCACCATGCTGGTTCAGAATTGCGATAACAAGCTGGTAATCATTTACCCACCAGTTAAAAAGTAGGCTTATTCCTCGAATTTAACCTTGGTCAGGTAGAATATAAATCTTTTATTGTTGCTCTCAAGGGCAACATTTTTTATTTCCTGGAACCCATAGCAAAGAAAATACTGGTCGTACCAGGGCGTAATACCGCTCCTGGTCTCAGCCACCAGTTTGTCATCAGGATATCTGGATTCCAGTTTGCTGAATTCAAGGTTGCCGGTAACCTCTTCATTCCTGATGATCTTTGAACCAATCTTGCCAACGGCGGAATAGGCTAACAGGAATTTATCACCAAGTCTGTGGGTAACTACTTTTGGGCTAAGGTCGGCAGCTACAAGATCCCTGATCTCCAATGCATTATCCCAAAGCATCTGGCCTTCCTGATTATATGAAGTGACCATAGCCCCTGTAAACCTGTACCCATCGAATACCGAATAGGAATTCGTGAATGGCCGTCCGTAAAAATCAAAATCTGTAAAATTTTCAACATGGTACTGATGGTAAAATACCTCCGTAACCAGCATGAAATTTCCATCTTTTTCAATCGGTTCATCATTGGAAACACTGAAGTCTACCGAATACTCCCCAATGTTTTTATTTTTCTTCAATGCCTTTTTCTTCAGATCCATAAGATCTTTGGTGCTCAGGAAGGCATTGATGTTCTTAAGTTCCAAAAAATTATAAAAATTCAGATTTTTCTGGACACCTGAAGTGATCAGGCTTGTAAAGATCCCTGTCGATTCATCCTGTTCCTTGTTTTTTTGCGACGAACCCCCTTTAAGCCGGTACGTTCCAATCACCAGGTCATCCCCTCTACCGTTCGGCACCGCCCTGAATCCTGTAAACTCCCTGTCGTCGTTGATAGTGCTGAGCTTAACAGCCAGCCTCACTTTGCCTGTGGTATCGAAGACCTCGTACCAATGCTCAGCTTCCTTCTTGCTGATCATTTTAGTTACTATGGCTTTCAGACCTGAAGTAACGGAATCTGTTTTAAACCACTGGAACAATGACGGGACTTGCTGATCGACCAGGAACCCTTTGGTGTGATTAGATTTCAGGTCAAGAATCTCAACCGCCGCCTGCCCGCTTTTCTGGTTTAGCGCCAGGAATGCATTCCGACCAGCGACCTGGAAAAAAACAGGCTCGGTGTTAGCCGGTACTCTTGAGAGGTTAGGGATGAAACTCCCATGGCTGAGGGCAATCCTTATGATCTCCAAAGGCTGATCCTCGCTTTTCTGCTTCCCTTTATAGACGAAAACAAGGCAGAGCGTATCCCTGGTAATGAGGCTGAACCTGTAATCAAGGTCAGTCAGCAGAGGAAAACTTTTTACCCAGACCTGCTTTAAATCCTTGTTATACCACGAAAAATACCACTTAACATGAAGGGCATCTGCATTTTCAACACTTTTAAAGAAGATCATCGCCCCTGCAGTTCCGCAGGCCATGGCCCTGTATGATTCCTGGTCTGTCTTTGATGGGATCTCGATTCTCGCAGCCTCGGTTTCTTTGCCTTCATTTATTTGCTGGGCCTCAAGTACTACAGGAGAAAAAATCAGTGAGAGTGCAAAAAGGATCAGGTTTCTCATCGGAGAAGGTTTACCCCGCAAAAATAACGAAAAAGCTTCCTCACTTTAAAACCAATTTAGCAATCCCTAATATGTTCTTTTGTTTATCACGGAGGATGGCTACGCAGATACCATCCCGGCAGTTGTTCAGCTGCAAGTCGGCCCCAGTCCCGCTGAAGCTTTGTTCCCATATCATCCGGCCATCCATAGAAAACAAAATCAGGATCTTATCTCCAAAATTAGGGCAATGAACCTTGATCCGTTTTCCGGGAAGGCAGATGAAACTCACAGCCTGGCTGGCGCTTTTTTCCCCTGCAGTCTCATCTATTCCAACTCCTGCCTGGTATGCAGTCCAGAATATATTGTCAATGCATACCTGGCCCGAGTTAAGACTGTCGGCCTGCCTGAATTCGATGATAAAATCGCCCTGCTGGTTCACTGCAATGCTGTCTGACGAATACACGTTGGCAGTATCGGAGCTCCCTCCCGCACTGACCACATTTTTCACCGATATCCCGTTTACCAGGAGCTCGAGGCTCACTGCGGTGGAAAAAGCCTGGCGGTATGAGAAGATAAGCTTACGACAGCCATTGCTGATAGTTCCCGAAACTATTTTTGCCATGGGGTTCCTTCTTTTTCCAAGGCAGGGCGTGGGTGATTCGATAAATTTATCACCCCTGCACTGGGTATAATTCCAGGTAGAGCCGTCGTTTCCCGTAAAGCTGCCGCTGGTGTAACTTCCTGTCGCTGCAGGGAAGTTCTGAAAGGTCTCAAAACCCTGTCCCATCAAAGGGGAAACTGATACCAGGACAGAGCAGACCAGGATGCATGATTTTTTCATAAAATTGTATTTGATCCGCTCCTTAATCCGGCGAAGCCGTAAAAGTGATATCCTGGATAAAAAAAAAGGTGCCCTTTTGGGGCACCCTTTTTCAAAATTATCAGTTTGGAATTTATTTGTCCTTGACTTCTTCAAAGTCAACATCTGTCACTTCGTCATTGCTTTGACCTTTCTGGCTTCCGCCCTGTTCAGGGCCAGGCTGCTGGCCAGGCTGGGGACCTTGCTGGGCGCCCTGGGTATTCTTGTACATCTCTTCGCTCGCAACCTGCCAGATGGAATTCAGGTTTGCAAGGGCGCTGTCAATTGCAGCCACATCCCTGTTCTTGTGAGCGGTTTTCAGAGCTTCGAGTGCAGTTTCTATGCCGCCTTTCTTGTCGGCAGGGATTTTATCTCCAAACTCTTTGAGCTGTTTTTCAGTCTGGAAGATCATAGTGTCGGCCTGATTGATCTTGTCGATCTCTTCCTTCATCTTTTTATCGGTGTCGGCATTGCGCTGGGCTTCTTCTTTCATCTTCCTGATATCTTCGTCGGAAAGGCCGGAAGATGCTTCGATCCTGATCTGCTGTGACTTGCCTGTTGCTTTGTCTTTGGCCGTAACATGCAGGATACCGTTTGCGTCTATGTCAAAAATGACCTCAACCTGGGGAATTCCCCGTGGAGCGGGCGGAATTCCGTCAAGATGGAACCTGCCAATGCTCTTGTTTTGGGTGGCCATGGGGCGTTCGCCCTGGAGCACATGTATCTCCACTGAAGTCTGGCTGTCGGCTGCCGTTGAAAACACCTCAGATTTCTTTGTAGGAATTGTGGTGTTTGATTCGATAAGTTTTGTCAGGACACCACCAAGAGTTTCGATACCCAGTGAGAGCGGGGTTATGTCGAGCAGGAGAACATCCTTCACCTCACCGGTAAGCACACCTCCCTGGATGGCTGCACCAACGGCAACCACTTCATCAGGATTTACTCCTTTTGAAGGTTCTTTCCCGAAGAAATCTTTTACGATCTTCTGGATTGCAGGGATTCTGGTGGATCCTCCAACAAGAATTACCTCGTCAACATCCGAAGCTTTCATTCCAGCATCCTTCAGCGCCTGCTGGCAGGGAGGAATTGTAGATTGCATAAGGTGGTCGACAAGTTGTTCGAATTTCGACCTTGAAAGTTTTTTAACAAGATGCTTGGGAACTCCGTCAACCGGCATGATATAGGGCAGGTTGATCTCTGTTTCAGCCGAACTTGAAAGTTCGATCTTGGCTTTTTCTGCAGCTTCTTTCAGACGCTGTAAAGCCATTGGGTCTCTGCGGAGGTCGATGCCCTCATCTTTAAGGAATTCGTCGGCCAGCCAGTCGATCACAACCTGGTCAAAATCATCTCCGCCAAGATGGGTGTTACCGTTGGTAGATTTTACTTCAAACACCCCGTCACCAAGTTCAAGGATGGAGATGTCAAAAGTTCCGCCTCCAAGGTCATACACGGCGACCTTTATGTCCTTGTGCTTTTTGTCAAGGCCGTAAGCAAGAGCAGCAGCAGTAGGTTCGTTGATGATACGTTTAACCGTAAGGCCTGCTATTTCACCTGCTTCCTTTGTTGCCTGCCTCTGGGAGTCACTGAAATAGGCAGGAACTGTAATTACAGCTTCCTTTATTTCCTGACCCAGGTAGTCTTCGGCGGTTTTCTTCATCTTCTGAAGAACCATTGCCGATATCTCCTGGGGCGTATATAATTTCCCGTTGATATCCACCCTTGGGGTGTTATTTTCGCCCTTCACAACTTTATAAGGCACGCGTTTTGTTTCAACCTGCACCTGGTCAAAGGTTTCACCCATAAACCGTTTTATCGAGAACACCGTGTTCGTCGGGTTGGTAATAGCCTGACGTTTGGCAGGATCACCTACTTTTCTTTCCCCGTTTTCGGTAAATGCTACGATAGAAGGGGTTGTTCTTCTTCCTTCGCTGTTCGCAATAACAACAGGTTCGTTACCTTCCATCACTGCAACGCAGGAGTTTGTAGTTCCAAGATCAATTCCAATTATTTTTCCCATAATGATTATCTCCTTTTATTGTATATTTTGAGAAGTATGTCACAATAGTCAATCATTGTGCCAAATAGAAAAACTCTGACAAAAGATGACAAAAAGACAGAAATGGAATAATGAGAATTAAAATCCCAGGTTTTTAGTATACTGGTTGGTTTTGATCTCGTCGAGGGTGAATGTGCTGAAGAGAAGGGAGTCCACGGATTTCACGGTACGTGCCGAGAACAGGCCGATCCCGTTAACGATATCGGTGAAGGGGGGCCTTTCCTGGATGATTGTCATTGAGGGTTCTGTAACATCCATATAAGTGCTCAAATCTTCAGATCCGACAGTAAACATGAAATCGCAGGTCCTGAGAGCACGTGTAACAACCTGCCCGTTGACAGTGTCATTTTTAAGCTGGGAGCCGATGAAACTGTAGAATCCATCGCCGTTGATGAAATAGTCCATCGTTTGACCGCCTTTCGCATTAAGCGACTTGAGGTTGGAAAGGGCAAGCCAGTCCAGGGCTTTAAAAACTGATTGACTGGGATCCCCGTTCGGAGTTTCGAGATAATGTATCCTTATGTTAACCTGGTAACGCACACCTCCCTTGGCCGAGGTCCATTTAACTTCTGTCATTTTTCCAGACTGGAAGTTTGCACGCTGAACACTCATGGGTATTGAAACATCAAGGTCTCCGATCATGGTTGCACTGCCTTCGACGGTTTTCTTGATTGTTCCGTCTTTATTTATAACATTTATGACCAGATGATATGTCAGTTCGGGAAGCAGTTTGGCAGAAGTGACATAAACCCGTTGATTAGGGAAATAGAAAATGCCGCTGTCCTTGTTCTGGATCAGTGTATCATGAAAAGCAATGGTGCGAAGCAGGATAGTATTATTATATTCCTGCATGTAAACCTGGAGGGAATCGTAATTACTCGAATCGGAAATTGCTGCGAACTGCAGTGCGTCACCCGGTCCAAGAAACGCCTTGGTGATCTTCACATAATGAACTGACTCGGTTTGATCCAGAAGGCCGAATACCACACTAACATCTTTCCAATCCGCGTTAACATTCAGAGTTTTTTTGCAGGAAGCCAGAGAGAAAAGGGTAACAGCAAGAAGAAGCAGAGAGGAGTATTTTTTCATTTGGCAAGAGAAATATCGATAGTTCTGCAAAGATAATTAAAGTGAATTACATATTTGTAATTAACGACGAAGTGATAAACAAATTTTATTGTAATACCTTTGTATTCAAATTCTGAGCTTATGTCGGCAGCTTATTCTTTTCGTAATGTCACAAAAGTGACGACCCATGTGTTACAGGAAATGAAAGTCAAGGGAGAGAAAATTGCCATGCTTACGGCATATGATTTCTCTTTTGCCAAGATACTCGAGAGTACAGGTATCGATATTATCCTTGTGGGGGATTCGGCTTCCAATGTGATGGCAGGCTACACTTCCACCCTGCCGATCACCCTGAACGAAATGATTTATCATGCCTCATCGGTTGTAAGGGCGGTAAAACGCGCACTCGTCGTTGTTGATCTGCCTTTCGGGACATACCAGGGCAACTCCAAGGAAGCTTTGAATTCGGCTATAAGGATCATGAAGGAAAGCGGGGCAGATGCGGTAAAAATGGAAGGCGGTAAAGAGATTATTGAATCGGTTGACAGGATTTTATCGGCAGGCATCCCGGTGATGGGGCATCTTGGCCTAACTCCTCAGTCGATCCATAAATTCGGCACTTACGTGGTTCGTGCCACGAACGAATCTGAAGCCACGAAGCTGGTTGAAGACGCTCATCTTCTTGAAAATGCAGGTTGTTTTGCTATAGTTCTTGAGAAGATCCCGGCCAAACTCGGGGGAAGGGTCACCTCTGAACTTAAAATTCCCCTTATCGGTATAGGTGCAGGGTCCGAAGTTGACGGACAGGTTCTTGTTCTGCATGACATGCTGGGCATCACCATGGAATTTTCGCCAAGGTTCCTGAGGCGTTATCATAACCTTTCGGAAGAAATCAAAGGAGCTGTAGACTCATACATAAACGATATAAAAACGCTCAATTTCCCTAATGAACGTGAGCAGTATTGAGAGCCGCATCCTTTATGAGGACAACCATATTCTTGTTGTCAACAAACTTCCTTCGGAGATAGTACAGGGGGATAAAACAGGCGATCAGCCCCTGAGCGAAATTTTAAAATCGTACATAAAAATAAAATACAATAAACCCGGTGAAGTGTTCCTGGGGGTTGTGCACCGTATCGACAGGCCGGTAAGCGGAGCTGTCATTTTTGCACGAACTTCAAAATCACTCAGCCGTTTGAATGAGCTCCTCAAAGAAGGTAAAATAAATAAAACCTACTGGGCTGTTGTAAAGAATATGCCCCCGAAAGAAAGCGACAGGCTTGTAAACCACTTGAGAAGAGACGAGGCCAGGAATAAATCGTTTGTGGAACCTGCAGGCAGCAGCAGGACGCAACTTGCCGAACTTATTTACAAGGTGATAGGGAAAAGTAAAGATTACTACCTGCTTGAGGTCAATCTTCTTACGGGAAGACATCACCAGATAAGGGCGCAGCTTTCACACCTGGGCTGCCCTATCCGTGGTGATCTGAAGTATGGTTATGCAAGGTCAAATACCGATGGTTCAATCCATCTTCATGCAAGGACCATATTCTTCACCCACCCGGTAAAACAGGCCCCTCTTCTGATCACGGCTCCTCCCCCTGACGATAACTTATGGAATCATTTCGCGGAACTAATATAATTTTTTCAGCAGCGTGAACCCAACCAAATACTCACCTGACACCACGCTTACCCTGCAAAGCCTTATCAGGCCTGTACCACGCTATGAGATCTCTCCGTTCAAAGAGCATTATCTGAAAGTAACAACATTAAGCAGTCCTCACCGTTCAAATTATCCTTCCGACTGGATCGTTCTTTCTTTTCTCGGCTGCTTTATTATCCTTGCATGGGTACAATTTTTCTATTTTAAACGAATGAGGCAAATCTTGTATGCACCTCTTTCTCAACGCTTCCTGAACTTATTGACCAAAGAAGGCAACCTCTTCAAAGAGCGTATTTCCATTGCACTTACCCTTGTTTACCTGTTTTCGTATAGCCTGTTTCTCAGCCTGATTATTAAAGAATATGCCCCCCTTCAACTGGACAGGTTCGGCGACACCCGGGTGTTTGCTTTATGTGCTGTCGCAACAAGCCTCTTCTGGATGTTGAAAATATATATAATACGCCTGCTTGGAACCGTTTTTCGTACATACTTCACCACTAAGGATTATCTGCAGAACATCCTTGTTTCAATGTTTACTACAGGACTTATCCTCCTTCCGCTTCTGATTCTGACAATATTCCTGCATTCCGATATATTGCTTTATATAACCATGATATCCATTTGTTTACTTTATATTTTTAGGGTGATGAGAGGTTATTTTATCGGAATTTCCATTAAGAAATTTTCCTACTTATTTTTATTTGTGTATCTTTGCACCCTCGAAATCCTGCCCCTGCTTGTAATTCTGAAAGGGATATTTCTTTTAAGCAAGGGCTTTTGATTTCAGTATTGTCTGACTTATAACAATTTTGAAATTGAAGATCAGGAATATCCTTGTTTCACAGCCACCACCGTCTGATTTTGAAAAATCTCCCTATGGGGAAATTGCAAAAAAATTCTGTGTTAATTTTACCTTCAAGCAATTAATCCAGATCGAGGGAATTCCTGCAAAAGAATTCAGGAAAGACAGGATCAACATCCTTGATTATACAGCTATTATCTTTACCTCCAAGAATGCTGTTGATCATTTTTTCAGGATCTGCAAGGAAATGAGGATTGAAGTGCCTGAATCCATGAAGTATTTCAGTATTTCGGAGTCAACAGCTTACTATCTTCAGAAATATGTCCAGTTCAGGAAAAGGAAGATTTTTCACAGCAAGGAGAGTTTTTCACTTCTTGTCGACCTGATCAAAAAACACAAAAGTGAGAAATTTCTGCTTCCCTGCTCCGACGTTCATAAACAGGATGTACCGAAGATGCTGGAAGAAAGCAAGGTTATCTATAAAAAAGCAATCATATACCGCACCCTGGCGAGGGATATGTCCGACACGGACATCACCAAATTTAACATGATTGTTCTATTTAGTCCGGCAGGAATCAAATCCCTCTTCAAGAATTATCCCAATTTCAAGCAGGGGAATATGGTGATTGCCGCACTGGGCCCTTCTGTTGCAAAAGCCATTAAAGATGCCGGCCTGAAGCTCGACGTTGAAGCCCCGACCAAGGAGGCCCCGTCTATCACCAGCGCTATTGAACAATTCCTTACGAAGGAAAACAAGAAAAAATAATCCCGGCAGGACAATTCCCTTCATGTTTAAAGCAACGGGTTAAATTCCAGGAAATGTCCCTCACCTTCTCAAAGAACGAACGTCTTCACGGATACCGGGCTATACGTTGCCTTTTTGCTGAAGGAAAATTATTCCATCTCCCTCCGTTCAGGGTAACCTGGATTAAAACAAAAGAGAGCACAACTGCTTTTCACCAGGTAATTATCAGCGTTCCCAAAGCCATCCATAAGAAATCCTCTGAACGCAATCTCATCAGGCGGCGTATCAGGGAAGCCTACCGTCTTAATAAATCCATATTGTATAAAACAGGCCGGGAGCATCCTCCCGCACTCTCTTTCTGCATCACCTACACCTCGAAAGAAATCCTGACTTACAGTACAATACATGATAAAATAAACTTACTTTTGCAGCGTTTAAATGAAGAGTGTGAAAAAAGTCTTTAGCGGATTTTTCATTCTTCTGATCAGGATCTACCAGGGAATGATATCGCCCTACCTTATGCCTTCCTGCCGGTTTACACCAAGCTGTTCTGAATACGGGATAGAAGCCATAAGGAAGCATGGGCCGTTTAAAGGAGGCTGGCTGACGTTGAAAAGGCTAGGCCGTTGCCAGCCCTGGGGAGGAACGGGATATGACCCTGTACCGTGAGCGAAAAACGAAAGGCGAAAAGCGCAATACGTTCGGCGAAGCCGAAATGAGCACACAAATGAAATAAGCAATTGGGGCGAATAAATAACGAAATAAGCAATTGGGGCGAACCATAACGAATAACGAATTCTGAATATGAGATTGATAAGAATAGTAATATTAATATTTATCCTTGGGGCCGGATTTCCCGGATTTACACAGGACAAGCCTGTAACTGAGGCAACGAAAGCCAATATCGGGTTTGAGCTGATGAAGAACCTGGATATTTATTCCAATCTGATGAAAGAGCTCAGTACTGATTATGTGGATGTGATCAACCCGGGACAGCTTACCGAGACCGGTATCGATGCCATGCTCGAATCGCTTGACCCTTATACGAATTTCATTCCCGAAAACCAGGTTGAAGACTATCGTTTTATAACAACCGGACAATATGGCGGCATCGGGGCTCTTATACATCAGCAGGGTAAATATGTGGTTATCTCCGAGCCTTATGAAGGATCACCGGCCCAAAAAGCAGGACTTAAAGCAGGGGATAAAATCATCAGGATCAACGGACAGGCTGCAGTAAATAAAAGCTATGACGAAGTCAGTGCTGTACTGAAAGGCCAGGCGGGCACTGTTGTAAAGCTGGTTGTTGAACGCAGCACCCCATCCGACACAATGGTAAAGGAGATCATCAGGGAAAATATTAAGATTGATAATGTTCCATACTCCGGCATGCTCAAGGACAGCATCGCTTATATCAAGCTTACAGGTTTCACCCAGAACGCTTCCAAGGAATTCCGCCAGGCTTTTATCAACCTAAGGGAAAAAAATACAGTGAAAGGTCTCATCATCGATATCCGCGGAAACGGGGGAGGATTGCTTACCGAAGCTGTTGAGATTGCCAATATTTTCGTTGAAAAAGGACAGGAGATTGTATCCACCAAAGGACAGAAAGCAGACAAGAACCAGCAGCACCTTACTTCTTCTTCACCCGTAGACCTTGTCGTTCCTATAATAATTTTAGTTGACAGCCAGAGCGCTTCGGCATCGGAGATCCTTGCAGGTTCGCTTCAGGACCTCGACCGTGCAGTCGTACTGGGACAGCGCACCTTCGGCAAGGGCCTTGTTCAGAATGTGGTGCCCCTTAGCTATAACGCACAGATGAAGATCACTGTAGCCAAGTACTATATTCCCAGCGGAAGATGCATACAGGCCATTGATTATTCACATAAAAACAAACAGGGCACTTTCGACAAAATTCCTGATTCACTTATCCGTGAATTCAAAACAAAACACGGCCGTAAAGTATATGACGGCGGCGGTATCAGTCCCGACGTCAAAGCCGTTGAAAGGCAGTTCAGCAATCTGGCGCTGGCCTTGTACAACAAGTTCCTGATCTTTGATTACGCCACGCTCTTTGAACGCACACATCCCTCGATTGCAGCTCCCGACAAGTTCGAGATCAGCGATTCATTGTACAACGACTTCCTGATTTATATTAAAGACAAGGATTTCAAATATACCACGCGAAGCGACCAGGCTCTTGAGAAACTCAGGAAGGAAGCAGAAAAGGAACACTATTACGATGGCATCAAAAGTGAGCTTAACCAGCTTCAGAGCAGCATGGACACTGACAAGAAGGAAGACCTGAAAAAGTACAGGGACCAGGTGCAGGAGCTTCTTAAAGCGGACATCCTAGGAAGGTATTACTTTCAGAAAGGCAAGATCATCGGCACTCTTAAAACAGATCCATTGCTGAACGAGGCTTTCAGCCTGCTCAGGGATTCAGAAAGATATACGGGTATACTTGCAGGGAAGTATTCACAACCCGACAACAGTCTTCCGGGTTCAGTTGAAGAAGAATTGCATTCAAAAGACGGTCAGTAACAAATAAACTTTTTACTATGAAACGATCAATCCTACTCATCAGCTTATTTTTAACCTGCGCCCTCCTGAGCGGAGCAGCATCCAACAAGCCAGCTTACAGGATATTCACATCGAAAGGTAAATCCACGAATTACAATGCCATGGTAAAAGAATCCGGCGTTGTTGATGTGGTATTCTTTGGTGAATTGCATGACAATCCCATCTGTCACTGGATGGAACTTCAGCTTGCAAAAGACCTTCTTAACTATAACGGTAAGCAGCTGGTCCTCGGAGCCGAAATGTTTGAAACTGACAACCAGTTACTCCTGAATGAATATGTTACCAGGCAGATCATCCGTAAAAAGGATTTCGATGCCGAAGCAAAATTATGGCCTAATTACAAAACCGACTACTCCCCCATCCTGGAATTTGCAAGGGAAAACAGCCTGAAGTTTGTTGCAACAAGCATCCCCCGCCGGTTTGCCGCTATGGTCAACCTCAATGATTTTGAATTTCTTGACACCCTCATGGCCAATGAACGCGGCCTGATGGCTCCTCGCCCCATTCCTTATGATTCAACACTGGCGTGTTATAAGAACATAGGCGATGCTGTAAAGGGCATGCCTCATATGGGAGCAAACCTTGCCAAGTCCCAGGCAATGAAAGACGCAACCATGGCCTGGTTCATCCAGAAGAGCATCTATCATGACAGTATCTTATTCCTTCATTTCAACGGTGCATATCACAGCGACAACCATGAAGGAGTGGTATGGATGCTTAACCAGTACATCCGCCGCGGGAGCTATGCCCAGAAGATACTGACCATAAGCTGTGTAGAGCAAAAAGACCTGGATGATCTTGAACCGTCGAACCAGGGAAAGGCTGACTTTATCATCGTTATCCCTTCGGATATGACCAAGACCTATGCCACTGAACCCATGTTCATGTCACCCGCAAAGCCATCCGCAGACGATAAATCAGCAATAAAACCCAAAGCTAAATCCAAGGAAAAGCAGGAAGCCGCCGCAGATGATGACGATGATTAATTCTCAGGCGAAAGTAAAATATGCATTGATCAGGAAATTCCAGGTGGTCACAAGCAGAGTGGCTGCCAATTTGGAAACGTAAAAATTGACCTTGAACTTACCGGTCATGGTCCATAGTATCACCAGGTTTATTCCCAGGCCTATCAATGCTATCATGAAAAACCTGGTAAACTCCATTCCTACATGAGGGTTGTGGCTCTGAAAAGTCCACACCCGATTGAGAAAATAATTGCTTGTGGCTGCAATGCTGAATCCCAGGGCATTTGACAAATACTTCTGGATTTTCAGATATTCCTTGCATACGAAAGTTATCCCGAAATCAACGAAAACCCCGGTAAATCCGACCATGCAGAATTTGATGAACTTAAGGATGAAGGTTTCGTTGGCAATTTGCTGAAAGTCCATTGGTTTAGTGTGGAGTGTATCTAATCAGCGAGCATTTTGCAAAAGCGGCATCAGGTGCAAGAAGCAGTTTACAACCGGATGGGCCTTCGGAATAAGCCTGCATGAGCGACGCAGCAACCGTAGCAGGGTTGCAAATATGCTTGCTGAATCACCGTTTATAACTGAATGATTAAAATTTCAACTTTCCCGTTCCTTAGCACCTCCACATTCACGGTCATGCCCGACTTGAGTTTGTTCAGCCTGGCCATATAGTCGTATATGTTTTCGACTTTCATCCCGTGCACCGAAATGATAATGTCGCCTTTGAGCATCCCGCCTTTATTTGCAGGACCGTCTTTGGTCACGCCGTCAACCCTGAGGCCTTTTTTCTCGGAACCCGCAAAATCCGGCATGATCCCAAGGGTCACTTTGTAACGCCGGCCGCTTCGCGCGGGTGATTCCTTTTTTCCTGATTCCTTGAAAGTAAGGTCCTTGCCAAGGTTGTCAATATCGGTGATCAGAGCAACGCTGAAATCTCCAATCTGTTTCTCTGCTTTATAATCACACTTGCCGGCATCATCGGCAGGAGTATGGTAATCCATATGCACCCCGGTGGTAAAGAAGAATACAGGGATATTGGAAGAATAAAATGCAGCATGGTCGGAGGGGCCGTAACCGTCGGGTGAATGGGTAACGGTAAACGGCAGTCCTTTTTCAAATACCTTAAGTATACTGTCGCCTTCGGCGGATGTCCCTGTGCCGCTGATCGAAATTGAATTCTTTTCCTTATCAAAACGGCCGACCATGTCGAAATTGAACATGGCCTTGATCTTCTTTATATCCACAACGGGGTTATTGACGAAGTATTTGGAACCGAGCAGACCCATTTCCTCGCCTGAAAAGCAGACAAATATAATGCTGCGTTTCAGCTTCGCTTTATGCGGAGCCAAAGCTTTTGCGAGTTCCATGACCATCGCCGCACCCGAAGCATTATCATCAGCACCGTTATGAATGGCAACCGTATCGGGAACCCTCGAACCTGAATTCGGTCCTCCGAAACCAAGGTGATCGTAATGGCCGCCAATGACCAGGTACTCATCTTTAAGGACCTTGTCGCTTCCTTCCAGAAGGCCTATTACGTTTGCTGTCTTGGCATGCTTCTGGCTGATGTCAACTTTACAGCTTACTTTGGCGCCTGTCTCGAAACTGTTCGGCTTTTTCCTGGCGATAATTAGATTCTCAAGACTGTCGGCCGAAATCCCTTTTGCTGCAAGTATCCTATCGGCAATTTCATGTTTTATGTTCACGACCGGGATTCCGCTTGTGACTTCGTTATTTTCGACCACCACTGCCATCAGTTTATCGTCCTTGTCAAGCCCCCTTGGAGTAACCAGCAACACCCCGGCTGCGCCTTTGTCCTTGGCGGCAAGCACCTTGGACCTTGCATCACTGAATGGGATGAACCTGCTGTCGGTTTTATCGAGCTCAGGATCGGCCCTGAAGATCATAACCCACTTGCCCTTTACGTCAATGCCGGAATAGTCGCTCCATTTCAGGCTGTCGAGATCGAGGTCGAAACCATATCCGGCAAAAACAACAGCAGCATTGACCTCCCCTCCTGATGAAAAAGCGAGGGGAACGAATTCCTTTTTAAATGTTGCCTGATAGCCATCAAGTGACAACTTGTTCTCAGGTCCGAGGGTGACGTCAATCACAATGTCGAAGTTCTGAAAGCCGTTATCGGCCATAGGTTTTAAACCTGCAGCCTTAAAATGGGACAGGATGTAGTTTGCTGCCACGTTCATCTCGGCTGTGCCTGGCTTCCTGCCTTTAAGAGAATCGGATGCGAGGAAATACACATATTCCTTAAGATCCTTTGCCGAAACATCAGCCTTTTGGGCATACACGTTCAGCCCGTAAAGTACAACCACCAAATAAACCAGAATTCGCTTTACCATATTTCGTTATTCTTTTATAAAACATTCTTAATGATTCCCCCTCCAAGTACAATATCTCCAACATAGAAAACTGCGCTCTGGCCGGGGGTTATTGAATCGTTGGGATGGAAAAAAGTCGCCCTCACAAACCCGTTTTCAAGAGGTTCTATCCTGCCGTCCTTTTCTGTTTGGGCCGAACGGATCTTAATGCTCACATCCATCGCTTCTGCCAGGTTCTCTATTCCGATCCAGTTCAGGTCATTGACAAGAAAGCTTGTACTGAAGGTCTCATCCTTTTCTCCTACCACAACGGTATTGCTGTCTTTATCTATCCTGATCACGTAAAGTGGTTCCGACCATGCAATACCCATTCCTTTCCTCTGCCCTATGGTATAATTCCATATCCCCTGGTGGGTTCCCAGTATCCTGCCGCTGGTATGAACGATATTTCCGGGCGTTGTTTCATGTTCAAGCAGGTCTTTGTAGTTGCCGCTGTAGAAATCCTGGCTTTCTTCCTTATCATACACCGGGAGACCTGCCTCTTTTGCGATCTCCTTAATTCTCGTCTTGTTATAAATGCCTATGGGAAGCATCGCCTTGGCAAGCTGCTCCTGGGTAAGACGGTAAATGAAATAGGTCTGGTCCTTCTTCTGGTCCACTCCTTTTTTCAGAAGGTACCTGCCGCTACCCGGGTCTTTTTCAACCCTGGCATAATGGCCCGTTGCAAAAAAGTCGTAGGAAAAACCTTTTTTCTCCGCCATGGCCGGCAGCAGCCCGAATTTGATATGCTGGTTGCATTGTATACAGGGATTTGGCGTCCTTCCTTCATAATACTCATTCCTGAAATAATCCAAAACGGCCTTTTTATATTCCCCTGAACAGTCGAACACTTCAAAAGGTATCTTCAGGATTTCTGCTATCTCCCTGGCTTCCCTTATCTCCTCTTCTTCATCCGGGCCGTAGCACGCATGCTTGCCATTTGAAGTGAAAGGAAGTTTTCGCCCATCCCATATCGCCATGGTGACACCTACCACCTGGTAACCTTCCTGTTGTAGAATATAGGCTGCAACTGAGGAATCCACTCCCCCGCTCAAACCTACAAGTACTGTTATATCTTTATTCAAAATGAAGCAAGCTGAAAATTGAGCCCGCAAAGGTACAACTTATTTGACTTGGATCATGCGGATGACTTTGGTGAAACCCGGGCTTGTCAGCCTGACTATCAGGATGCAGGATGCAGGATGCGTGATGCAGGATCTGAAGGATATTTCATGGGTCCCCGAATTCTGATAACCGTTTACCGGGGTTTCCTGCAACCTCCCATCGGTGCTGAACACCTCCAGTTTCAAAGGACCGGGTTTTTCCAGCTCATATCCGATAGTTGTGGAACCGTTATATGGGTTCGGATAATTATACAAATTGTTTACTGCGGATGGCGGATCCCTTTGCACACCCGTTACCGGGCTGCAAGGCGTAAACTGAAGTCCGTCGACCCAGATCGTAAACCCGTAATCCCAGGTATCGGCGTGTATCTCAACATAATTCACCGAATCACTGGTCATATTGCCGACCACAGACCTTGTAAACCCGTTTCCTCCTGCAACAGGGCACTTCAGCAGTTTCCAGTTAAGATTTGCCTGGTTCAGCAAGGTTGGAGATGCAGTGTATTTATAATAACCTGCCCTGGCATTTCCTATCCTGACCGAGAAATACTGGAATCCACCGGCCGGATTTTTGATCGTCCTGACCCAGAAGTACAGGGTGTCGGTACTGCCCAGGGTCCAGCTTGCTACAGAATCTCCCGCAGCCCGGTAGTTCAGCGACATGTCGTATCCCCTGCTGGTGACCATTTTTACCGATGCATATCCAACCTGTTTTACAACACTGTCAAAGTAAAGAGAGTCGCCAAACCTGATCTTGGCAGGATACCCGGTTTGAGGATAAACAAACCACAGGGATGAAGGTTCCGCCATATCACAGGGAGGCTGGTTCTGAAATATGGGTGTGTTACCTGAGGTATAGGGCGACCACTGGACCTGCCCAAGGGCTGAGTTGTTGTGTTTGTCGTACACTTTTGCAAGTATCATGAGGCTGTCGGAAGGATCAAAACTGTTGCCGGGGGCATAAATATCGTAGGTTGATGTATTCTGAAAGTGGTAGGCGGTCGGCGCGGTAAATGTATTCCCGGTAATGGTGTCCATATTGGACTGACCGTCAAAATATACCGAGGCGGTCTGGCTGTAAAGAAACGCATTCCCATGCATAGTGGTGTGTTCGGTCTTGGAGAGTGAGACCGCCAGCGTGTTTCCCAAAAATGTGTTGGAATCGATAACATAATCGTGTGAGTACTGGTTGGTATACCCTGCAATCGGGCTTCCTTCCCAGAGTGCTATGCCTACCGGGTTGTCACCGATCTGGTTATTCGTGACCTGGTTGCTGAATCCCCGGTCGATGGCGATACCGTCTTCATAATTCCCGTTGAGTTCATTACTGTCAACCACAGTTTGAAATGAGTATCCAAGCCACATCCCGTAATCACTGTAATTGCATTTGTTGTGTTTGTATACATTCCCTGAAGCAAAAGTCGCCTCAATGGCATTATGCGGGGAATAAGAGCATTCATTCCAGGCAAAATAATTGTTGTTAGGAGTGGTGGAATGCTGGTACTGGCCCAGGAAAATTCCATCGCCCGACCAGCTCAGATCATTGTTCGTTACGGTATTGTTGTTTGACACTATCATCAGCAGGGCACCGCAATCGCTGGGGTCTGTCTTGGGCCTGTTCACATGCGAACAGTTGTTCTGGTAAATATTACAGGTATCGCTCCAGAACATCCTGATACCATAGGAAGTATTC
>Ga0208613_1000024_pt1 | contig 106359 bp, 82 predicted proteins | sample CryBogmetaGMA6M_FD_184543 | JGI IMG/M metagenome (GOLD analysis project Ga0208613, IMG submission 184543) | Freshwater microbial communities from Crystal Bog, Wisconsin, USA - MA6M (SPAdes) | ecosystem: Environmental > Aquatic > Freshwater > Lake | place: Crystal Bog, Wisconsin, USA | collected... | reverse complement strand
ATCAAAAGATTCAGGCAGGGCATCACAGCATCAGTTGATGCCTGTTCTGATTGTCGACATCAATACGGCCGACACCCTTGAGCTTCAAAGGCTGAAAGGGATAGGCCCTTCCTATGCAAGGAGAATATCAGGATACAGGAATAAACTGGGAGGGTTTATAAACTGCCGGCAGGTCCTTGAAGTCTGGGGTATGGATACTTCACTCTACAACCTCATCCGGGAGCATATTATAATAAAATCAGATTCGGTAAGGAAAATTGACATAAACACCATTTCATTCAAGGAACTGATGAAACACCCTTATTTCCCTTATGAGATCACCCGTGCCGTTATCCTCTACAGGCAGAAACATAAGTTGTTCAGGACTGTTGACGAGCTGCACCAGCTGGAAGGAGTCAACGATTCTGTGTTTAGAAGGATAATGCCATATGTGCAAGTGGGCAGGTAAAAGAATGTACATGGTACATTAATTCAGGTCATCGGTGGTTGATGTGCTTTTCCAGTAGGCATCCTCCTCCTGTTCATTGTCATCTTCATCATCCCAAACGTAGACTTTTTTCTGGGGGCCTGATTTCCTGTACCAGATTGCAAGGAGCGCTCCCGATAACAAGCCCATCAGGTGGGATTCCCAGGAAATATGCTCCTTGGGGAAGAACTGAGGGAATAGTCCCCACAGAAGGCTTCCATACAGGAATGTTACCAGCAGGGTGATGATCATAAGCCTTTGTTCTCTGCGGATAATCCCGCTGAGAAACAGGAATGAGGCCAGTCCGTATATGATCCCGCTGGCTCCTATATGGGCGCCGCTTCCCCTGGCAAAAACCCATACCCAGGCTCCCGTCATCAGCCAGATCAGGAAAAAAACCTGCCAGGCCAGGGGACGGTAAAAATAGAATAGCAGGGATCCGAGGACCAGGAGGGGAACTGTGTTGGCGAAGAGATGCGAAAAATTCGCGTGAAGGAGGGGGGCTGTGATGATACCAAGCAACCCCTTGGCCTTGAGAGGATAAAGCCCGTATTCGTTCATGCCCATGTCCCAGATCACATCCGCAGCTCTGATAAGCCAAAGAAGAAGCATAAAAGCCACAGGAAATATCATGCTTTGATAAAAGCGTTTTTGCTCGGTCCGTAATGTGTCGGTTGCGGATTGATCTTGCAAGGGAGCTGTTGTTAAAAGTCTGTTAAGGCAGGTTAAAATTAGTTAAATCAATATGCTACGTCAAAAGGTATGCCAAAAATGGATAATTTTGACGAAATTTAAATATCAGCCTGTAATTAAATAATGATATGATGTTAAAGACAACGATTCAGAAAGCCCTGTTATCCGTGATCGTCTTATGGATATTCAGCGCCATACCTGCAGGAGCCCAGGCCCAGAAAGATTTTTACTCCAGTCTGAAAAAGATCAACGCCTTTTACCAGATGATTGAGTTTGCATACGTGGACACCGTCAATCAAGGCAAACTTGTTGAAAAAGCGATAGTTGAAACGTTGAAGGAGCTCGACCCCCATTCCATGTATATCTCCAAGAAAGATGTGCAGCGTGCCAATGAACCCCTGGAAGGTAATTTTGACGGGATAGGGATACAGTTCGAGATACTGAGGGATACCATCAACGTGGTGCACACTATTTCGGGTGGCCCGAGTGAGAAACTGGGGATCATGCCGGGCGACAAGCTCATAAAGATCGACGGGCAGGCTGCCACTGGAAAGACAATAACGAACCAGTTTGTTCTCGATCACCTGAGAGGAAAAAGGGGGACTAAAGTTGATGTTGTTATTGCAAGAAGCGGGAAGAAGGATCCTATCGATTTTTCGATTATCCGCGACAAGATTCCCCTGAACAGCATTGATTCGTATTATATGATCAACGCTGAAACGGGTTATATAAACCTAAACAGGTTTGCCCAGACTTCCGACCAGGAATTTGCCGATGCTCTCAGCAAGCTTCAGAGCCAGGGTATGAAAAACCTCATCCTCGACCTGAGGAATAATTCAGGAGGTTATATGGGGATAGCTATTGAGCTGGCAGACCATTTCCTTGATGCAGGCAAGCTTATCGTTTATACCGAGGGGATACACAGTCCCAGGGAAGATTATAAATCAACACCCAGCGGGCTGTTTGAAAAAGGGAAGCTGGTGATCATGATGAACGAGAATTCAGCATCGGCAAGCGAGATTGTTGCAGGTGCAGTCCAGGACTGGGACCGCGCGGTAATCGTTGGCCGAAGGTCGTTCGGCAAGGGGCTTGTCCAAAGGCCGTTTTCACTGCCCGACAGTTCCCAGGTCAGGCTTACAACCGCAAGGTATCATACGCCTTCGGGCCGTTGCATCCAGAAATCCTATGCCGAAGGAGTTGATAAATACTATATGGACTTTGCAAAAAGGGTAAAGCGGGGTGAGCTCATACATCCCGACAGCATTAAATTTCCCGACTCCCTGAAGTTTCAGACTTCGAAAAAACGGGTGGTTTACGGCGGAGGCGGTATCATGCCTGATGTATTCATCCCCTGGGATTCAACCATCATCTCCGATTATTACCTGGATCTCCGCAGGAAGAATGTAATCAATCTTTTCGTGGGTGATTATGTCGACAGGAACCGCCAGAACCTGCAGGTCTCTTATCCTGATTTCAAAAAGTTCAATAAAGATTTCGCTGTAGATTCATCGTTCATGAAACCTTTCTTTGAACAGGCTGAAAAACTGGGTGTAAAGTTCGATGAAAAAGGATATTCCGCTTCCTCGAAGCTTATCCGGGCGCAGGTAAAGGGTCTTATTGCCGAGAAGCTCTTCAACCTCAGCGCTTACTATGAAGTGACCAACCAGGTCGATGAGGAAGTGAACAAAGCAGTTGAGGTTATAGAGGATAGCGCACTTTTTGACAAACTAAAGATCGATCGTTGATTTGGATCTTCAGGAAACATTACCATTCATCCATATTGCCTTGCCGGTTCAGAACGAGCCACAATTCCTTCGTCGGCTTGTCGATTGTATTTCACACCAGACCTACACCAGGTTCAGGGTTTACATATGCGTGAACCAGCCTGAGTCGTGGTGGAATGATCCTGATAAATCGGAGATCTGTCTTACCAACGAAATGACCCTGGAGTGGCTTTATACCCTTGACCCTGAAATTTTTGAGATCATCGACAGGGCTTCCAGTGGCAAGGGCTGGGACCAGAAAAACTACGGCATTGGCTGGGCGCGTAAAGTCCTCATGGACAGGATCAGCCGGCTCGCCTCTGATGCAGATCTTATCCTCAGCCTTGATGCCGACACTACGTTTAACGAGAATTATTTCTTATCGGTAGCCCTGAATTTCTTTAATAATCCTGATGCCGTTGCACTCTCGGCTCCTTATTTTCATATGGTCTCCCCTGATCCCAGGGCATACAGGGCCGTGCTTCGTTACGAGATCTACATGCGGCATTACCAGCTCAGCCTCTGGCGTATCGGCAGTCCCTATACCTTCACTGCATTGGGATCGGCTATGGCCTGTCCTGTCTGGGCCTATAATGCGGTAGGAGGGATGACCCCGAAAACCAGCGGCGAGGATTTTTATTTTCTTCAGAAGTTAAGGAAATACGGCAGGATATTATTCTGGAATGATGAGAAGGTCTTTCCCGAAGCAAGGTTCAGCAACCGTGTGTTTTTCGGAACCGGGCCGGCAATGATCAAAGGCGATTCGGGCGACTGGAGCAGTTATCCCATATATGCTTCGGAATTGTTCGATGAGATATGGGAAACCTATGAACTATTCCCGTCGTTTTTCATAAAAACCCAACAGACTCCGGTCGTTGAATTCCTGCAAAAACAGTTGCGCGAAGCTGATCCTTTTGCACCCATGAGAAAGAATTTTAAAACCGTTGAGAATTTCATACGCGCCTGCCACGAGAAATTTGACGGATTAAGGATTCTTCAGTATCTGAAGGCAAACCAGGAGAAATACCCGGGTACCGACGAGGAACATTTGGTTAAATTCCTGCTGGCGAATTATGACGAAGCCCAGCTGAGGTACCTTGAAATTGCCTTCAGTGAATTTTTATTTGACAAAACTCCCCTGCCTGAACTGGAGAAGATCAGGCTCCTTTTATTTGAGAAGGAGGAAGAGTCGAGATTTATTTCAGCACTGTATTGACAAGAGATGCGGCCTCTTCAAGTGTTGTGGCCGAATGAACCTTAAGCCCTGATTCATCAATCAGTTTTTTTGCTTCCACGGCATTGGTCCCCTGCAGGCGCACGATGATGGGAACCCTGATGTCGCCTATATTTTTATAAGCATCAACAATACCCTGTGCAACACGGTCGCAACGCACAATGCCTCCAAAAATATTGACCAGTATTGCTTTTACAGCAGGGTCCTTCAGGATGATCCTGAAGCCTTCTTCAACACGCTTGGCATTGGCGCTGCCTCCCACATCAAGGAAATTGGCTGGATCCCCGCCCGAAAGCTTTATGATGTCCATCGTAGCCATGGCCAGTCCTGCCCCGTTGACCATACAACCTACGTTGCCGTTGAGTTTGACATAATTCAGGTCATAACGGGAAGCCTCGACTTCAATCGGGTCCTCCTCATTAAAGTCACGCATGGAAGCAATATCAGGATGACGGAACAAGGCATTGTTATCTATCACCACCTTGGCATCGGCAGCAATGATCTTATCGTCGGATGTTTTAAACAAAGGATTTATTTCGATAAGGGATGCATCGGATTGGATATATGCAGTATAGATGGCATTCAGGAATTTGACCATGTTCTTGAACGCATCGGCTTTAAGTTCCAGATTGAATGCAACTTTTCTTGCCTGGTATTGCTGCAGCCCGAGCTTCGGGTCTATTTCCTCGGTAAAGATCTGCCCGGGGGTTTCCTCTGCAACCTTCTCTATATCCATGCCTCCGCGGGGTGAGTACATGATGATGATATGGCCCGATTTCCTGTTGAGCAACAGGCTGAGATAAATTTCTGAAGGCTGGTTAGGCCCGGGGTAATAGATGTTTTGTTCAACATAAACCTTTCTGACAAGTTTTCCTTCAGCGCTTGTCTGTGGAGTGATCAGCATCATGCCGATGATCTCGTCGGCATATTGCCTCACCTCATCAATGCTCTTTGCGATTTTCACTCCGCCGCCTTTACCGCGGCCCCCTGCATGAACCTGGGCCTTGATCACCCATTTGTCGGTCCCTGTTGAGGATCGAAGGACTTCAGCAACTTTTACTGCTTCCTCAGGTGTGTTGGCAACTCCTCCTTCAGGAACGGGGACTCCGTATTGTTTCAGAATGATCTTACTTTGGTATTCATGCAGGTTCATAGATCAATAGATTATTTTAATTTTTATAATTTAATGTAATTCAATAATTTGTAATATGGAAGTTGCTGAAGATCAGCCCAGGATTCCGGTTCTCAAAAGTAAGCTTTAGGTTTGGAATTACAAAATATTTCCTGACCCCGGAATTTTTTACCTTTGCCCTTTCTTTTCACATGATCATTGCCAGGGATATTTACAAAGCATTCGGCGAGCTGAATGTTCTTAAAGGAATCAGCCTCGAAATAAAGGACGGTGAGATTATTTCCATTGTCGGGGCTTCGGGTGCTGGGAAATCCACATTGCTTCATATTATTGGTACCCTTGACAAGGCCGATTCAGGTTTTATTGAGATAGACAAGGTGAAGTTTGACGGGCTTTCCGACAAAAAAATGTCGGAATTCAGGAATAAACATATAGGGTTCGTTTTCCAGTTCCATCACCTCCTTCCTGAATTCACCGCCATCGAGAACGTTTGCATCCCGGGCTTTATCAGGGGTGGTTCAAAAAACGAAACTGTTGAGAAGGCCAGGGAACTTATGGACATCCTTGGACTTACCGGCCGCATTAAGCATAAGCCATCGGAACTTTCTGGTGGTGAGCAGCAGAGGGTTGCAATTGCAAGAGCCCTGATCAACGACCCTGGTGTTATCCTGGCTGATGAACCATCGGGCAACCTTGACAGCAACTCAGCCATGGAATTGCATAAACTGTTTTTCAGTTTAAGGGAAAGGCTTCACAAAACCTTCGTGATCGTAACGCATAATACTGAACTTGCCGGTATGGCCGACCGGAAACTGACGATACGAGATGGCGTCATAATTCAGTAATTGAAATTATTTCCTGGTTTTTACGTTATACTTTACGAGGACATTAAGAAAGGCATTAACAACCGAGATATTGCATGAAACTGTTACCACGGAAATCAGGATACCTTGCTTCCATTATTACTCTTGTTTCGCTTACTGCGCTTGCCTTGGTGGTTTATACAGTCTCCCTGCCATTAACTCCTGATCATTACCCTTCCGACACTGCCTCTTCAGTTTCGCCCGACACGCTGAACAAGGCAAGGCCCCAGCAAGGTGATACTGCTTATAACAACCTTCTAAAAAAAGCTGATGCCTGTCTGAAGGCAAACAATCTTCAGGCCTCTCTTGAGGAGCTTGAAAGGGCCCAGAAACTTAAACCTACCGACAAGACAGTCAATGCCCGTATCGCCCAGGTGAAAGGCATGATAAGTGATAATGGAAAAAAACGGGCCGATTTCATGAACTCCGTTGTTGCAGGTGATGCGGCATTTCAGAAGAAGGATTACCTGAATGCCAAGGCTTATTACCAGATTGCATTGAACCTTGTGCCTGGTGATTCCACCGCAAAGGAAAAGTTGAAGAAGACCATGGACCTCATACGTTCCCAGAAAGCTTCGAATACCTTATATGATGTTGCCGTTGCGAATGCCGACAGGCTTTTCCAGGCAGGGGAGTATGATAAAGCCAACGAGGAATACCAGAATGCCTCGCATATACTTCCCTCGGAGCAGTACCCTAAACAGAAGATCAATGAGATCGTAAAGATCAGGGTTGAACAGCAGATGACCGACGGGGAGTATACCACATCCATAAAGAACGGGGACCAGTATTATAATGCCAAAAACTGGCAGCCTGCGCTTCTTGAGTACAGGAATGCATCGAAGATAAGGCCCCTTGAAAAATATCCCAAGGACAGGATCGCAGAACTTACACTTCTGGTAGCTGACCAAAGAATGAAAGATGAGGCATATACTAAATTGATAGCTGATGCCGACCAGCTTTTTGCCTCAAAATCATACACGGCAGCAAAAAAGGATTATGTCAATGCTTCAAAGTTAAAGCCCGACCAGGGCTATCCTAAGAATAAGATCATTGAAATTGACCGTCTGCTTGCAGCCTTGTCGAAGACACAGAAGGATTACGACCAGTATGTGAGCCTGGCCGACAGTTTTTATATCGACAAGAACTTTATCAGGGCCAGGGATTATTACACCCTTGCCCTGAATACCAAGCCGGGCGAGAGCTATCCGAAGGTGATGCTTGAAAAGGTGAACCCGATGGTTGCCGGGCAGGAAGCAGGGGAGAAGGCAAAGGAGGAGTCGTACCAGAGCGCTATTGCTGTAGCCGATAAAGAGTTCTCTGGAAAAAACTACGAACAGGCGAAAACTGAATACCTGAGGGCCTCCGTCATGAAGCCGGCCGAGGCTTATCCTAAAGTAAAAATTTCTGAAATCGATAAACTTTTAGCTGAACAGAAGCAGGCAGAGCTTGCAGCAGCGGCAGCAAAACAGGCGGAGCTTGAAAAACAGAAGCAGGCAGAGCTTGCAGCAGCGGCAGCAAAACAGGCGGAGCTTGAAAAACAGAAGCAGGCAGAGCTTGCAGCAGCGGCAGCAAAACAGGCGGATCTTGAGAAGCAGAAGCAGGCTGAGCTGGCTGCAGCAGCGGCCGATATGGCAAAGCAGCAGGCCCTGGATAAACAATACCAGGCGGATATAAATGCGGGAGATAAGCTGCTTGCCGCTAAATCCTATGCTGAAGCAAAGACGCAATACAATGCTGCTCTGATTCTGAAACCGGGAGAAGCCTACCCTGGAACTAAAATTGCAGAGATAGACAAACTGCTTGAGGATATATCGAAGCAGAAAGCGCTGGACGCGGAATATGCGGGAATCCTGGCTTCAGGTGAAAAACTTTTCAAGGCCAGGTCGTGGGAGCAGGCTAAGACTGAATACCAGAAAGCATTGGTGCTGAAACCCGATGAGATCCTTCCGAAAAAGCGTATTGCCAGTATTGACAGCATAGGGGAGGTGCTCCTGAAACAGAAATCCCTGGAAGAACAGTATACCGGCATCATTACAAACGCTGACCAGCTGTTAGCTGCAAAGACCTATGACCAGGCAAGGCAGGAGTACCTGAAAGCCTCAGCAATGAAGCCATCCGAGACATACCCTAAACTGAAGATCCAGGAGATCGATAAGCAGCTTGCCGAAATCGCACGGCTGAAAAAACTTGATGAGGACTATAACCTTTCAGTCAAAAGCGGGGATTCCCTGCTGGCTGCTGGCCAGTATGCCCAGGCCAGGGTTCCGTTTACAAAGGCAGCAACCCTGAAACCGGCAGAGGCTTATCCGAAAGAAAAACTTGCGGTGATAACCACCGCTCTCGCTGACCTTGCAAAGCAGAAAGAGCTTGACCAGAAGTACCAGGCGGCCATAGCCTCGGCCGACAAACTGCTGCAAGGCAAATCGTACAATGATGCAAAGGCGCAATACACGGCAGCTCTTGTGATAAAGCCGGGAGAAGCCTATCCCACGGGTAAGATCAGTGAAATAGAAAAGACCCTGGCCGAAATTACAAAACAGAAAGCGCTTGACAGCACCTATTCCGCGCTTATTGTTTCCGGAGAGAAGCTGTTCAAAGCCAAGTCGCTGGACCAGGCTAAATCGGAATTCCAGAATGCCCTTACCCTCAAACCCGGTGAGAGTCTGCCGAAAAGGCGCATTGCCAGCATCGACAGCATAAGTGAAGTGATACTGAAACAAAAGTCCCTGGATGAGCAATATACAGGCATCATTACAAACGCTGATCGCCTGCTTGCTTCTAAAACACTCGACCAGGCCAGGGAAGGATATGTGAAAGCCTCGGCACTGAAACCATCAGAATCCTACCCTAAGGCGAAGATCCAGGAAATTGACAGGCAGCTTGCCGAAATTGCACGTCTGAAGAAACTGGATGACGATTACAACATGGCAGTAAAGAGCGGGGATTCCCTGCTGGGTGCCGGCCAGTATGCCCAGGCCAAAGTTCCCTTTACAAAAGCTACTGCATTGAAACCGGCAGAATCCTATCCGAAAACAAAACTCGATCTGATCGATAAAGCCCTGGCCGACCTTGCAAAGCAGAAAGAGCTTGACCAGAAATACCAGGCTGCCATAACTTCGGCTGATAAGCTGCTAGAAAACAAATCTTATAATGAAGCAAAGGCTCAGTATACGGCAGCCCTTGTGCTTAAGCCGGGAGAGGCTTACCCGACAGGCAGGATAGCCGAGATCAATAAGGCCCTGGCGGAAATTGCAAAGCAGAAAGCTCTTGATAGTACGTATACAGCCATTATGGTATCGGGGGAAAAACTGTTTGCGGCAAAATCTCTGGACCCGGCAAAAACAGAATTCCAGAAGGCCCTGGCGCTGAAACCGTCAGAAGCTCTTCCAAAGCAGAGGATAGGCAGCATCGACAGTATTGCAGAAGTGATCAGGAAACAGAAGTCACTCGACGAACAGTATGCAGGGCTTATTGCGAATGCCGACAAGCTTCTTGCTGCAAAATCGTATGATCAGGCAAAAGCGGAATATGAGAAGGCTGCCGGGCTGAAACCTTCGGAAGCCTACCCCAAATCGAAGATACAGGAAATCGATAAACAGCTTGCCGAACTTGCAAGGCTGAAGAAACTGGATGATGACTATAAATCTGCCGTCAGGAGGGGTGATTCGCTGCTTGGGGCAAACCAGTACCCGGCATCACGGCTTGCATTTGCAGAGGCAGCTGGACTGAAACCTGCCGAAGCTTATCCGAAAACAAAACTTGCACAGGTTGATAAAGCAATAGCCGACCAGGCAAAGCAGAAGGAACTTGACCAGAAGTACCAGGCAGCGCTTGCGTCGGCCGACAAGTTGCTTGAAAGTAAGTCCTATACCGAAGCCAGGGCCCAATACACTGCGGCACTTGCTGTCAAACAGGGAGAAGCATATCCCGCGGGAAAGATCAGTGAAATAGATAAAACCCTTGCTGAAATCGCGAAGCAGAAGGCAAGGGATGAGCAGTACAATGCCATTATAGCTTCAGGTGAAAAATTTTTCAATGCAAAATCACTGGCTGAAGCCAAAGGAGAATACCAGAAAGCCCTGGCATTAAAACCTGGTGAGCAACTGCCCAAACAAAGGATCAACAGCATCGACAGCATCAACGCTGCAGTCCTCGCTGCTCGCAAATCGAGGGACAGTGCCTATTCTGTTGCGATAAGCAGCGGCGACAAGTTCCTCGCAGCAAAATCTTTTGAAGAAGCCAGGGCAGAATACCAGAATGCAATTTCGATCAAGGCGGATGAGCTTTACCCAAAGACCAAGGTCTCGGAAATTGACAAGGCGGTGGCTGACATCTCAAGGCAGAAAGCCATGGTGGAAAGCAGGTACAAGGCATCGGTTACAAAGGCTGACCAGCTGCTTGCGGGGAAATCCTACGAACAGGCCAAAACGGAATATAACAATGCCCTCGCCATCAAAGCGGGTGAACAATATCCGCAGGATAAAATAAAAGAAATTGATATCATACTGGCTGAGATCAAGGCCAGGGACGATTCTTTTAAAGCCTCGCTGGCCAAGGCCGACCAGATGCTGCTTGAAAAGAAATATGAAGATGCCCGTACCGAGTATGAAAATGCATTGACCATTAAGCCCAATGAACAGTATCCGACCAACAAAATTGACGAGATCAATAAAAAACTGGCTGATTTACAGGGAAGGAAAAAAACATTCGATGACCTTGTTTCAAAGGGGGACAATGCTTTCGGCAGCAAGGATTACGGCAAGGCAAGAGAGTTCCTGCAGCAGGCAACCGTTCTCTTCCCTGAAGAAGTTTCGGCAAAAAGCCGTCTTGACAGGGTGAATCATGTGATCGACAGTTTATACCGGGCCAATAAGGGGAAATATGATAAGGCCATTGGTGAAGCCGACAAATTCTATAACGGTTTTGAATTTGACAAAGCCATTGACGCATATTCCGAAGCTTCGGCTTTCCTGCCCATGGAGAATTATCCTAAGGAAATGATCGCCCGCATCCACAAGACCCTGGCCGAGAACGCCATTGCAGATGTTCTGAACAGCACTGTCACGATAGCATCCAACGAAGAGAAACAGTTTAAATTCACTCCGGTCAACATAGCTTCCCGCAAGGATAATTTTATTTACATCAAGCTCAGGAACCTGTCGGGTAAGGCGTTCTCGGTTTTGCTGCGTTACGGCAAGGACAAACAGCCCTCTGGCGGGGTCGTGATCCGCAACCTCAGCATTGACGGGAAGGTTAATGAAAGGCTTATCAGCGTGAGGGAACAGGATGTGTGGTACCGTATCGACAATGATTTCATCAGCCTTTATCCGCAGGGCGGTGACATCGAGGTGAGTTTTATCCAGGTTTCAAAAGCCAGGTAAGAGAAATTCCTTATTTTTGTCCTGGCCTTTTCCGGCAATTTCTTTAAAAACTACCACCTATGCCAATCATGAATATTCATGCTGATAATGAATTCAGCCTCAGGTTTAAGGATCTCTGGAGGCTTATAGGTAATTCACCTTTACTTATAATTAATTTTAAATACAAGGGGCAAAATCGCACCCTTTATGCAAAAGCAGAACATTATAACATTACAGGCAGTATCAAAGACAGGATGGCTCTGTACATACTGGAAAAAGCCTATCATGAAAAGAAGATCAAACCTGAAGATATTATTGTTGAAGCAACCAGCGGAAATACAGGCATTGCTTTTGCAGCCATAGGCAGGGCATTGGGTCACCAGGTCAGGATTATCATGCCTGACTGGATGAGCAAGGAAAGGGTTGATATCATTAAAAGCCTGGGGGCATCCATCATCCCGATCTCAAAAGAGCAGGGAGGCTTCCTCGGCAGCATCAAACTCTCCGAAGAGATGGCGGCGAAGGAGAAGAATATCTTCCTTCCCCAGCAATTCTCGAATGAAGCCAACGCCCAGGCCCATGAGAAGACCACAGGGCCTGAGATATGGTGTCAGATGGCTTATCATGGGATCACGCCTGATGCTTTTGTTGCCGGTGTCGGTACGGGCGGCACGGTGATGGGCGTGGGCAGGCTTCTCAGGCAAATGAAGCCTGAGATCAAGATACATCCGCTGGAGCCAGCTGAATCCCCCACGATGTCAACCGGGCATAAAGTTGGGACTCACAGGATACAGGGAATATCCGATGAATTTATTCCCGCCCTTGTAAAGCTTGACGAGCTTGATCGTATTGTGGCTGTGCCTGACGGGGATTCAATCCTTATGGCTCAGAAACTGGCACGGCAACTCGGGCTGGCAGTGGGGATTTCATCTGGCGCCAACTTCCTGGGTGCACTCCAGATCCAGAACGAAATGGGAGGAGATGCAAATGTGGTTACAGTATTTGCCGACTGCAATAAAAAATACCTGAGCACCGATCTCATGCGTGAAGAGCCTGTAAAAGAGAGGTATGAAAGCCCCCAGATCGAACTGATCAACTTCAAGGTTTACAAGCGTGTCTGCGATAACTGCTGCGACATGTACGGATGCGAACTCAAGCCTTATGCAATCTCAAAGTGATCCTGAAGAGACGCTGACCGTTACTGGTTTATTCTGAGGCATGAAGAATGATCAGCGTTATTTCGGGCCTTATTCCTATTCTCCCTGAATAACCAACTGTTCCAAGGCCTTCATTTACGTATAAGGTGGATGTGAGCCCGTCTTTTTTTCTGAGATATAATCCCCCCCATAAAGGAGTTAATGCGGAAATAATGCTCCATCTCAGCGATCCGTCTTCAATCCCGATCTGTCCTCCGTGCGTATGACCCGATAAGGTGAGGTCAATTTCGGGATGCTGTTTGCTGATGATACTATCCCAGTGGGAGGGGTCGTGTGAGAGCAGGATTGAAAAACAGGATTTGTTGATGCCGGCCCCGGCCTTACTGATATCGCCGTACCTCTGAAACCTTCTTTTTGCGCCCCAGTTCTCCACACCCACGATGTTAATGCTGTCATTGCCCGAGCGGATCACGGCAGAGCTGTTTAATAGCAGTTTCCACCCCAATTCATGATAAAAATTTATAAGTTCAGCAAAGTTTATCTGCTTTGCCACAGGGGACTCCCATTTTACATAATCGCCATAGTCATGGTTCCCTAAAACAGCATAAACGCCATACCGGGCTTTGATCTGTTTCAGATACCTTATAAAACCCTGTCCTTCGGTGCTTGAGTAGGTAAACATATCACCTGTAAAAACAACCAGGTCTGGTTTAAGGCTGTTCATCATACCGATTGCCTCACTGAGCTTTTGTTTGCGGATCCAGTTCCCGAGGTGAATGTCGGAGACCTGGACTATCCTGAAGTTCCCGAATGAAGCCGGGATTTTTGGTGATCGCACATCCACAGTCACAACCTTAAAATCATAGGCCCAAACAATCAAACCCGTCAGCATTGTCAGCCAGACAATCGCACCAAGGAGCCATGATGAGATATCGACCCACCTCAGCCATGAAATCCCCGTTTTGAAAAGACCTGAAGTCACGAGCCCGACCAGCCTGCTAACGAGGGTCAGGATCAGTGGAATCATTTTAGAGATGATGGTCATCAGCAGGAGGCTGAGAAGGATTGCTTTTGCTGTGACGTTCCAGGAGATGAAAGGGATGAAAAGGCCGGCGATGACCAGGCAGAAAAGAACGGTTGCGGGAAGCCAGAACAGGGCAGGCAACAGCAGCATTAAAGGTTTTTTCCTCCTTTTGATCCAGGCTCTGACAAGCAGCCATAACACCAGGTCGCCCATGAGGAATACTGCAAGAAATAGCAGCATTCCCAGGTATTTTGGAAAAAAGGAGGCTAAAATCAGGATCAGGGCGAGGGCGCCTGAAATGAACAGCGCCAGTGATATTGCCTTTCTCATTTATTCTTTACATAATTCACAAGGCCTTTTGCAGTAAATATATCCATGAGTTTCCCGGGCAGGGCGGCAAAACCGAATTGTTTCGATGCAACCGTTACAATCCCTTTTTCAAAATCAACACTGACATCGTCTCCCTGCTTATACGCATCAACGGCTTCCGGGACAAGAATAATAGGCAGTCCCTGGTTTACCGAGGAGCGGAAGAAGATGCGGTTGACCGATTTGCAGATCACGGCCCTGACCCCTGCAAAGGCGAGGCCTACCGCGGGATGTTCCCGTGAGCTGCCGCATCCGAAATTAGCGCCGGCCATAAGAATGTCGCCTGCTTTGACCCTTTCGGAGAAGCTGTTGTCAAATCCTTTGAAGAGGTATGGCATGATCTTGTCGGCTTCGGAACTCTGCACATTGTAAGTAAGGTTTCCTGCAAACATCTGGTCGGTATTGAGGTTGTCAACATCGGCATAGTTCCAGGTTTCCTTTGAATAGCGGTCTTCGCCCTCCCTGATATCTACCTTCGAACTCTGGGGGGCGTGGTAAGGAAATTTGTCATTGGCTTTGATGCCGCGGGGATCAGTGATCTCGCCGGCAATGGCCGACATGGCAACCGTTGCGGGTGATGCCAGGTAAACATTGGAGGCGTTATTGCCCATTCTTCCCTTGAAATTCCTGTTGGCCGTGGATATTACATTATAATTGTCTGCCGGAATGCCTTGTCCCGTGCCGAGGCATGGCCCGCATGAGGAAGCCAGGACATTGGCGCCGGATTCCATAAAGATGTCGATAAGGCCTTCTTTCATAGCCTGTTTAAAGATCTCTTTGGATGCAGGAATGATAAGGAGCTGCATGAATTGAGCGACTTTCCTGCCTTTCAGGACTGCTGCGGCTTCGCGGAGGTCTTCCAGGCGGCCGTTGGTGCAGGTTCCTATCAGGGCTTCCTGTATTTTGGTCCCCTGGACTTCGGCAACGGCTTTTACATTATCAACATGATGCGGAGCAGCAACCACAGGGAAGATCCCGTTAAGGTCGATAGTGATTTCCTTGAGATATTCAGCATCGGGGTCGGCCCACAGCCCGTGGGTTTTTGTGCCGAACCATGCATCAAGTACTTCATCGGCGGGGAATACAGCGTTCTTGGCTCCCATCTCGGAGGCCAGGTTGGCAAGGACCATGCGGTCGGAGATGCTGAGGGTTTTAACTCCTTCGCCATGGTATTCGATCGACATATAGTCGGCCCCGCTCGAGCCAATCATTCCGATGATCCACAGGGCAAGGTCCTTGGCATAAACTCCTTTCCTGAGTTTGCCTGTAAGCGTGATCTTAATTGATTCGGGCACGCGAAACCAGGTTTCGCCCTGTTTCCAGAGACCCGCCGTTTCGGTACGGTCAATACCTGCGGCAAAAGCATTGAATGCCCCTGCTGTGCTGGTGTGGCTGTCGCTTCCTACGATGATCATCTTTGGTTTTGCATACAATGACATAAGCTGATGACAGATCCCGTCGCCCACGTCATGGAATTTTTTGATCCCGAACCTGGCTACGAAATCCCTGATCACCTGGTAATCATTGGCAAGTTTGGAGTTGGTAGGAGGGGCATTGTGATCAAGGATAATAAGAAGGGTGTCGGGATTGTAAAGTTTTTCCCCTCCCATTTTCTTGAAAGTACTGAAGATACTCGAGGTGTTGTCGTGGGAGAGAATGATGTCGGGTTTAGCAAAGACGATAGCGCCTTTATCAGCATTGAAAATTTTTTCAGCGAAAGTTTTTCCTTTCATATCAGTCAATTTATTGGTTTAAGACAAAGGTATAATATTTTTTTTTGCTCAGATGGCAGGAATGTCTACCTTTGCAGCCCAAAGTTCAGTATTCCCCGGAGAGGTGGGTGAGTGGCTGAAACTAACAGTTTGCTAAACTGTCGTACGGGAAACTGTACCGGGGGTTCGAATCCCCCCCTCTCCGCAAGAGGTAAACGATTATCGGGGTATAGCGCAGCCTGGCTAGCGCACCTGGTTTGGGACCAGGGGGTCGCAGGTTCGAATCCTGCTACCCCGACAACAAAAAATCCCGTGCAAAACCACGGGATTTTTTATTTCACGAAAAACCGAGCTTTCTCAGGTTTTTCGTGAAATAAAAAAGACGATGAGCGAAGCGAATCCAGGATTTTTTGTTAGTTCCCCCCTAAACTCAGGATCACCGCAGGTAATCCTGCAATCGCGAAGCGGGAAGGTTCAGTTAAGTCCTTCCACATAACACCATTCCTTTTCCATCCTCACCAACCTGCACACGGCAGGCTTTCTGCGTCAGATCAGTAGAGAATAATATTAAAACTTAAAAATCATCCCCAGTCCATATTCTGTTTTCCCCAGGGATAATTTTTGCTGGTATGTTTTCAGGTCGTTCCGCGCTTTCTCAATAAGTATTATTTCAGGTATGGTCAATACTAATCCGATTGCACAGATGCTTATGGCAGGAATCCAAAATGAAGTGCTCTCATAAAACGTATCTTCAGTTTCGTTTTTTGCACGGTAACAGGAATAGCCTATGAAACCTGCTGCGACTCCTAGGATGGGTGTTAAATTCTGTAATATTGTCAACGTCCTTGCCGCTTTCATGTTTTTCAGCATATTCATTCGCAGTGCTGAATCTTCCTGAAGAAAATTCAAATGTTCAATTTGATTATATGCCCTGTTGGTCAGGATGGCGTTGTTGGTTGCCATACCTACACCTCCAATGCCTATTGCCAACCCAAGTCCCATTGCAGCGGGCATTTCTCCGGCATACGATAAAATAAGTATTGCCCCCGTTCCCTGATAGATGAATGAGACAACACACATTGTGGTGGCAGCCGTAAGTGTTTTATTTATATTCTCTGAAAGAAGCTTATCGCCTGATGAATCAATAATCTGTGATTTCCCTTCAGCAAAAAAAGACAGTGCGATTAAAAAAGCATAAAACTTTTTCATAACCTGAGACCTTAGCTTGTTGATATGAATTTACATCAGGAATGACTGGAACCATAATTGATTTTAAAATCATTGACTACAAAATGAGCTTGGTTATTGTTTGATAAATTTCCCCACCTGCACTCCCTTTTCCCTTAAATTTTTCACGATATAGACCCCACTGGGCAAGCTGGATATGTCAATTTGGGTCTTTGTCTCAGTGATCTGGCGGGTAATCAGTTCTTGACCACGGAGGTCTGAAATGGTCAATTGGTTTTGGGTTCCTATTGCTGATGTTTCGATTGTTATTTGTGACGAGGTGTGGTTAGGATATACTATAAGTGTGTTGGATAAGGATAATTGGTTGTTGATCCCTAAAGGATAGCCCTCGCCATTAGTAGTTTTTAAAATAATGCCACTATCTCCTACTGCATAACCTGTCCTTGTATCAGTAAAGAAAACGGAATATAAATGTTTGGTTGTGCCGCTTGATAAAGCCATCCAGGTCGTTCCTCCATTATTGGTTTTCAGGATGCTGCCATTGTGACCAACTACAAAACCCGTGTTGGCATCAGTGAAGCAAACTGATTCTAACGTAGCTGATATTCCACTTGATAATGCAGTCCATTGCGAAAATGTAAATTCTGAAATAAGCAAAAAACAAGCAAACAGGCAAACTTTTTTCATAAGGTCATTTAATTAGAGTTATTGAACCGCAAATCAAATTCTTATGCACGTTATACATATAAGTGTTAAATATACGAATAAAAGATCTGCTTGCAACGGTCTGGTGGAATTTTTATCAACCGGATGCGTGGGGCAAGAGAAATATTTGGAAAACGGTAATTAGCCAGCGTGCCATCCGGGCAAATAATCGTCTTTTTTTTATACCGGAATTGCAGGGGAGGATGATGTGGTTCCGGGCAAAAAAAATCCCCCAAAAATTGTTTGGGGGAGGATGCACGAATTTTCAGTGATCAGGCAATCGAAGGGGGTTAATGCTGTGGTGGGCCTCCCTGTGGTCCGCCTCCCTGCTGCCGTTTTGCTCTCATGTCGGCAACCAGTTTCTGATATGATTTGAACTGGTCGGCTGTGAGGATCTTTTTTAATTCCTCATCTTTTTGCTTGTTGAGGGTTTCGAAGGATTTTCTCCTGGCCGCGGTGTCGGCAATCGACCTTAGATCCTTCATCTTATCAGAATATTTGAGGTTTACGGCATACACCTTTTTCTCCTGGTCCTGGTTTAATTTTAGCTCATCTTTCATCATGTCGGTCTGCCGTTTTGCACGGTCTTCCGCACTCATTCCACCTCCGCCGGGTTGCTGGGCGAAGACAGGCGAATTCAGCAGCAGTACCCATAAGGAACACAGGCTCATGGCCCGGATAAGGCGGGAAAAAGATTTTGATTGATTTTTCATGGTTGATACGTAAAGGTTGTTTGTATATGGTGTCTCTTTAAAAAGAAAACATCACTATTTAAAAATTATTTTAAATAATGATGTTTTCTTAGAATCATTTATTGGCAAAATGGCAGAGCAAAGATCAGCCTATTTTTTGGCCTGTTCAGGAATAAATTCCATGCTGACTTTAATCTCTATGTCCTTGCTGACAACAGCTCCGCCTGTTTCCATCAGGGTATTCCACTTCAGGTTATAATCAAACCTGTTGATGGTGGTTGCGGCTTTGAAAGCCACATGGGTGTTGCCCCAGGGGTCCTTTGCAGTTCCTGTATAGGCAACTTCAAATGTTACGGGCTTTGTAACGTCACGGATAGTGAGTTCGCCTTTCAGCTGGTATTTGTTGTCCTTGATCTTTTTCAACGAAGTGCTTTTAAAAGTTATTTTGGGATACTTTTCAGCATTGAAGAAATCATCGGACTTCAGGTGACCATCACGTTTTTCGTTATCTGTATTGATACTCGCAACATCGGCGGTGAAGTTGATCTTAGCATCGGTAAAATCCGATTTTGATGCTTCCATGCTGCCGTTAAATGTTTTAAAATTGCCTTCAACCTCAGATATTACAAGGTGAGTGGCTGTAAATTTTATACTGGAATGAGCGTAATCGGGATTCCATTTTGCCTGTGCATATGAAACCTGGCTGCCGAAGAGGAGCAAGCCTGCCAGGGCAAGAAATTTTGGGATAATTTTCATTGTAATAAGTTTTTAATTTAATTGATTAATAATAATGATTTCTCTGGAATGGTACAAATACCATGCCAGTTCAGAATCTGTCAGTTTTGCTGAAGGGATGTCTTTTCAGGGCAGTATCAGTCCCTGATACATCTTACAGAAAGTGCGCTTGGGTTGTCTTCTTCGTAGAGTTCGGCTTCTCCGCCTTTTCTGATGAGTTGGAGGGCGACAGAAGTTGTGTTTGAGATGGTCTCCGATGACCAGAAGTAGCCTCCGTTGTGTACATCCACCCAGGTCTGGGTTACAAAATCATAATAGCCTCCGGGGAAAGCTGAGAACTGGCTTGAATTTGAAGCCCCGACATTGGGAACCCACCAGTCCCTGTTGCCGGTTGATTTTAATTTACCTCCTGCAAGTTCATTCCCTCCGAGAAAACGTATCAGCTGCTTAAAGTCCTTGCTGTCGGGCACATGCCAGCCGGCAGGGCATATGCCCTGTGCACCTGCTGTGGTTTCATAATGCATCATTTCGGACCACATATACAGTCCTCCCCAGAGATCACAGTTAATAAAATCATTGCCATAGCAATATTTTTCCACGGTTTCATTTTTAGCCTGTGTTTGGTTCTGGCTTTGGTCAAGCCATTTGCCGAGATTAAGATTTTCCTTCATCCAGCACTGGCTGCCAATGATCACGGTATGATATACCTGGCCTCCGTATTCAAATGTGCCGCAGGAAGTGGAGTCGGCCTGTTTTATACTGTCTTTTGTTGCTGAATTACCGGTTACCGGATGTGCTACCGGATTGTTTTTGGGATTCTGAGCAGAGACTCCCATGGTGATCATACTGCATAATACGAGAGCACCGAATGCTTTTAATATCGTCATCATGCAGTAAAGTTAAATGAAATCAGGGCGAAATCAAAATTTGTTCTCGGTTTCCCGGTTATAAACGTATTCGCGGCGGGCTGACAGATCCCTGATGTCTTTGATATGTGAAGTGCCAGACTTCAGAATGTTCGTAAGTTCATCGTTTTTCTCATCATTCCGGCTGTATACAAATTGCTCCAGTTCCGACAACTCTTCTTTGGCGACATCCCTGAAAAGGTTCCTGTCGGCAATCGCCTGTTTGAACAGCTCCCAGTGACGGTCATTGTACCCATCAAGCGCCCTTCGCTTTTCTTCTTCGTTTTCCCTTGCCTGCCTCTCATAAAAACTCTTCATATCGGGAGAGAGTTTGAAGAAATCATAATCCTTTGAAGTGATCTTGTCGAGAAGGGTTTTTTCCCATGAAAGTGTTTTCTGGTAATTTTTCATGGTATTCTCTACAAAATGATGGAGTTTGAGAGTATCCATCATGGCCTCATAGCCAATTTTGACCAGTTGCTCCGAATCAATGGTCAACTGCATCACTGCAAAGCTGATATTCGTTTTATTATAGTAATCCTTGATATTGGTTATTCTTTTCGTGATCTCTTCAAAGTTGACATGATTGTAATCCTGCACTGTTAAATTGAGCCCGTCCCACATCCATGTATTAAGACTTGAAAAATATTCCAGTATGGCGTTTTTTCTTTCATTAAAAATATGGTTGTTCTGGCCGGTGTGAATGCTCAGGTTAGATTTCAGGAGTTCATTCTCTTCCATATTCCTGTCATGGATCTGGCTGAGAATATCTGTGAGCAGCCTTACATCCGACTTGTCAGCCAGCTTCCTCCCCTGGCTATAAATAAGATATATCTGGCCGATATTCAAAAAAACGCATATGACCACTATAAGCAGCAAAACGAAATTAATTGAGATCATGACAAATTATTTTTAATTTGTAAGGGCAGCTCGATTAAGATAATAAATTATAGCAATAATCATACCATAATGATAAAAAGCAGTTAATCAAACACATAACAATTTTACGCAATTTTTATGTGTAAAAATATTTTACAGTGGTGTAAAAATATTTTACAGTGGTGTCAAAATATTTTACACTTTTTGTTAATTTAGTGTCAAATTTATAGACATATGTCTGTTAAAGGTAATTTACTGATAGTTGAAGACAATACTGAAATACTGGATTCCCTTACCTTATTTCTTGAAGATGAATTCAGTGTTGTTGTTGGTCTTAAGAATCCAGAACTGATCCCTGCCACGCTTCAGAGCGGTTCGTTCGACCTGGTACTCCTTGACATGAACTTTACGGTCGGACTTAATACGGGAAACGAGGGTTTGTTATGGTTGAAGGAGATACTGAAGATAGATCCCACCTTAGGTGTGATCATGATGACTGCATACGGTGATGTGGAACTGGCAGTAAAAGCCATGAGGAACGGAGCTTCGGATTTTGTGCTGAAGCCCTGGGACAACGATAAACTGCTTGCAACCCTGAATACAGGGCTAAAGCTGCGCAGGTCAAATATGGAAATACAAAAACTCAGGGGAAGGCAAAACCATCTTAATGAGGAGCTTAACCAGAAATTCCCGGAAATAATAGGGGAATGTCCTTCCATGAAAAGGGTAATGGAGATCGTTGAAAAAGTTTCAAATACTGATGCCAATATATTACTCACCGGTGAAAACGGTACAGGTAAAGGTTTAGTTGCAAGGGAAATCCACAAAAAATCAATTCGGTCAAAAGAAGCAATGATAACTGTGGATATGGGATCCATACCCTTATCCTTATTCGAAAGCGAAATGTTCGGTCACGTCAAGGGTGCCTTCACTGATGCACGTCATGACAGGATCGGCCGGTTTGAAACAGCATCTGGCGGATCGTTATTCCTGGATGAGATCGGAAATCTTTCATTGAACATGCAGACAAAGATCCTGAACGTGCTTCAGGAGAAATACATCATCCCCCTGGGTACGAATAAAATAGTACCTATCGATATCAGGCTTATTTGTGCCACTAATAAAAATCTTGAAAAAATGGTCATGGAAGGGCTGTTCAGGCAAGATCTTCTGTTCAGAATCAATACCATACAAATCGATCTTCCTCCATTGAGGGAACGTGGGAACGACATCAACCTCATGGCCGGGTATTTCCTGAATAAGTTCGCCACAAAATATGAAAGGGGGAAGATGCACTTCTCTGCCGAAACCGTAAGTTCCATGCAGGAATATTTATGGCCGGGGAATATCAGGGAGCTGGAGCATTCCATTGAAAAAGCCGTCATCCTTGCCGAAGGTGAGATCATCACTCCTGATGACCTGTTCCTGAAACGGACAGCATCGAGGATACAGCAGAAAAAGGAAGTCAATCCCTCATTCAATGAAATAGAACGGGATATCATCCGCAGGGCATTATTAAGAAACAACGGGAATATGGTAACCACTGCGAGGGAACTTGGTGTTACACGTCAAACTATTTATAATAAAATAAAAAGATATGGTCTCTAGGCGGTTTTACCTTAATGTAATCGCCCGGATTGTTGTAATGATGATCACCTGCCTTTTGTTTGCACTGGCTGTCTTCAGACTCCCCAATCCGTCAGTCCTGGCTTTACTGGGATTGTTCATCCCCATACAGACTTATTTCCTGATCAGGTACATCAATTCGATCAACCATAAACTGGAACAGTTCTTCATCATGCACCTGAGCGGTGATGTTACCACTTCATTCTCAGCTGCCGGCAAGAAAGATGAATTTGAAGAACTGTACAGCTTTTTCAGGAGGGTCAATGAGAAACTTGAGTCCTCCAGGGTTGAAAGCGAAATAAGGAATAATTACTTTAAAACCATCGTTGACCATACGTCAACCGGACTTATTTCTTTTAATATGGAAGGCCGTGTGGAGCTTTTCAATGATGCTGCAAGGAAAATATTCAGGATCAATGTTCTGAGAACCATTGATAAACTCGACCGATTCAAGGAAGGCTTCAGTGAGATCCTTAAAACCCTTAAACCCGGTGAAAAACAGCTCATCAACCTGATCATCGATGATGACCTGGTGCAACTGTCGACGCGTAAAGCTATTTTCAGGACCGGCAATAATGATCTCCACCTGGTGTCATTCCAGAATATCAAGAGTGAGCTGGAGCAACAGGAACTTGAGTCCTGGCAGAAACTTATCCGTGTGCTGACTCATGAGATCATGAACTCAATCACTCCAATCATAACCTTAGTGGCAACCCTGACAAGGATATTCAGGCATAAGGAATCGGGCAAGATAAAATCCCTGAGTGAACTTACCGACCAGAACCTGGAAAAGACAATGAGGGGACTGGATATCATCGAAAACAGGGGCGCGGGACTTGTCCACTTTGTGAGGAATTACAGGAGTGTGGCCATTGTCCCTAAACCTGAATTCCAGATACTTAACCTTAAGGATATGTTTACCCGTATCAACGAACTTCACGAGGAGATCCTCAGGGAAAGAAATATCAGCGTGAGCATTGATTGCCCCCATTCACTCCATCTCCAGGCTGATGGTAAACTGATGGAACAGGTACTGATCAACCTGTTCAAGAATGCCATTGAAGCTTTGAACGGAATCGTTACAGGAAAGATCAGGATGAGTGCACAAAATACAGAAGCACAGGTTGTTATAGAAGTTGAGGATAATGGTGCAGGTATCAGCGAGTATGCCATGCAGAATATGTTCGTGCCATTTTTCACGACCAAGGAGGGAGGGTCGGGGATAGGCCTGAGCCTTTCAAAACAGATCATCAGGCTGCACGGGGGGTCCATAGGCGTTCAGTCTTCTCCGGGTAAAACAGTTTTTACGATTAAGATCTGATCAGAATCTTTCGTTCACTATCTTTCCGTCAAACAGGTTGATGATACGGTTGCTGAATTCAGCGTCCCGCTGGGAATGAGTGACCATGATAATGGTAGTTCCCTTGTCGTTCAATGCAGTGAGAAGGTTCATCACATCTTCCCCTTTTGAAGAATCAAGGTTGCCTGTGGGCTCATCTGCGAGGATCAAAGAAGGATTTGCAACAACGGCTCTTGAAATTGCAACCCTTTGCTGCTGGCCTCCCGATAACTGCAGGGGGAAATGATTCCTGCGGTGAACCATTTCAAGCTGTTCAAGGACCCGCATTACCTTTTCCTTTCTTTCTTTCAGGGATTGCTTAAGGTAAAGAAGCGGAAGCTCAACATTTTCAAATACCGTCAGCTCGTCGATCAGGTTGAAATTCTGGAATATGAATCCTATTTTCTGTTTCCTGAGATGGCTTCGTTTTCTTTCATTGTACATGGCGACATTCTCACCTGCAAAAAAATATTCCCCTCCTGACGGGCTGTCAAGCATCCCTAAAATATTTAAAAGTGTTGATTTTCCGCAGCCGGAAGGACCCATTATTGCTACAAATTCCCCGTCTTCAATACTGAAATCCACACCGTTCAGAGCATGGGTGTCAACATCCATGGCACTGAAAGTTTTTGTTAGATTCACTGTCTTGATCATACGTTCATCATTTATTTACCAATTTCCAGCTGGTCGCTTACAAGATCAAAGTATATTCCTTTTTTACTGATCAGTTCCTTATGCGTCCCCAGTTCCATAACCTTCCCTTTTGAAAGAACAACGATCTGGTCGGCATTTTTAACAGTGCTGAGGCGGTGGGCAACAATGACCACCGTGCGGCCTTTATAAAAATCATCGAGTCTTTCCATGATAATTCTCTCGTTGGAAGCATCGAGGGCATTGGTTGCTTCATCGAAAAAAAGCACCTTTGGGTTCCTGTATACAGCCCTGGCTATCAGGATACGCTGTTTCTGTCCCTGGCTGAGCCCTGCCCCGTCCTGTCCGACTTTTGTCTGAAGCCCTCTTGGAAAGGTATTGAGAAAATCCTCCAGGTTGGCCAGTGTGATTGCTTTTGATAGCTTTTCTTTATCGGGGGAATTATCGCCGAGAGTTATATTCTCCTCTATCGTATCAGAGAAAATGTAACCATCCTGCATTACCGAACCACAGTTGCTTCTCCAGTAACGGTTCGAAATATCTGTTAAGGGAGTGTCGTTTATAAGAATACGTCCCCTGACCGGGAGATAAAAGCTCAGAAGCAGTTTGACAAGGGTTGTTTTGCCGCTCCCGCTCATCCCTACGATGGCAGTGACCTTGTTGGCCGGGATGGTCAGATTAAGATTGTCGAGGACCATGGGCGAATGAGGACCTTCATATTGGAAGCAGAGGTTTTCAATGGTAATACCCTTAAAATCCCCTATTGAACGGATAAGAGGCTCCCCCTCTTTTTCCTCATCTTCAACGGTGTTAACTTCTTCAATACGGTCCATACTTATTGAAGCATCCTGCATCTCGCGGATAAAACTGACAAACTGCTCAACAGGAGCGTTCAGCTGCCCCAGGATGAACTGTATTGCAAGCATCATGCCCAGGGTAAGCTGGCCCCTGATCACCAGCCAGGCAGTAATGAATGTAATCACTATGTCCTTCGTTCTTAGAAAAAAGAAGGAGCCCAGGTCCTGGTACTGGCTTATTTTCAGGCTTTTAATCTGAATCTCGAACAAAGATTCCTGGATCTTCTCCCATTCTTTCCGTTTAATGTCCTCCGAATTCGTAAGCTTTATTTCAGGCATGCCATGAATGATCTGCAGCAGGGTGTCCTGGTTGTTTGAAAGCTTTGAAAACCTTATATAATCAAGTTCTTTTCTTTTGTTCATGAAGAAATAGACCCATACTGCATAGAGGACGCTGCTTAAAACAAATACGGCCAGGACCAGAGGGCTGTATATGGCCAGGACAATTCCGAAAACAACCATGGTGAGCATTGAGAACAGGATATTGAGCATCCCGGTGGTTATGAATGACTGTATCCTCTGGTGGTCTGATATCCTCTGGATAAGGTCACCAGGCAGTTTGCTTGAGAAGAAAGACATCGGCAGCCTGAGCAGTTTTTTCAGGAAATCTGACACCATGTTGATATTGATCCTGTTCGAGATAAAGACCAGGGCCCTGCTCCTGAAAAATTCCATGCTGATCAGGCCGAAGAACAAGGCCAGCTGCCCCATTACGACAAGGCTTACATATCCTATGTCCTTGTTGGCAATCCCTTTATCGACAATCTTTTGCGTAAGCCATGGAAAAGCGAACTGCAAGGAACTGGCAATGAGCATAAGGATGATGAGCCAGGACATTCTTGAACGGTATGGCCTGAGGTATTGCCTGACGAAGGCAGGGATGCGTTTGTTCTTTGAATCCTCAGGCATGGCTGCGAATTCATCGCCCGGTTCAAGCAACAGGCAGATCCCTTTTCCCCCGCTATCGGGTCCTGACTGCCAGGCTCTCAGGAATTCATTCTCCCTGTAAGTGATCAGGCCATGGGCCGGATCGGCAACTTTGATGAAATACCCATTGGCTTTCTTTGCTATTTTACAGATAACAACAAAGTGGTTTTGCTGCCAATGAGCGATGCATGGAAATGGTGAAGACTCAACAAGCTCTTCAAATGAAAGGTTCACGCCCATGGTTTGCATGCCTACCGACTCGGCTGCATCGCTGATGCCAAGCATCGATACTCCTTCCCTTGTGATATGAGATGCCGTGCGCAGCCTTGAAACAGAAAAATGTTTCCCGTGATAAGCGCATACCATTTTCAGGCAGGCCGGGCCGCAATCAGTTGAGTCATGCTGTTTATAGAATGGGAATTTCACTTTCTATTCATATTTTAATGCATTCACCGGGTTGGATCTCAATACTTTGAGTGTCCTGAGAAGCAGGATGAACGATACAAAGGCCGTAACTGTAAGAATACAAAGAAGCATCACCCAAATGCTGATGTTCACCCGGTAATAAAATTCTTTAAGCCAGAGTTCCATCAGGAACCATGAAACCGGGATGGAAAGGATGGTGGCGATGCCAGTGTATAGCAGGAATTCTTTTTGCATCCTGAAAATGATCTGCACATTGGAAGCTCCGAATACTTTCCTGACCGCCGTTTCTTTCGTCTTTCTTTCGGATATCAATAAAGCAAGGCCGAACAGGCCCATGCCTGTAATAACGAAGGCCAGGATTGTAAAGACAGCAACAGCGATTACGAAGTTATTTTCCCTGGTATAAATACCTTTTAAGCTCTGTTTGTAAAACGAGTAGCTGAAAGGTATACCGGGATAAATCTTCCCCCATACTTTTTGTATCTCACTGATTACTGAACTTTCACTTCCCTGTTTGTAATGGATCAACATTGTATTGATCGAATATGGATTGTAAAGAAAAACTGCTGAAAGTACCTTTGTATGAAGAGTGTGGAGATTAATGTCCCTGGCGACCCCAACAATGCTGGCCCCGTCAACTACCACTCCTATAGGATCTCTAAAGCCAAACTCTTTCATACCCACTTCATTGATCATGCATTCTATCTCATTCCGGTCAATGCTGCCCTGGTCGAAATCCTTGCCTTTAAGCAACGGTATACCAAGGGTTTTGAAGAAATCCCTGTCAATAGCAGTCCGTTCAAACTTTACAGGTTCCTTTTTATTTGGAAGTTGTATTGTCCCGGTGCTCATGTCATACGTTGGAAAACCCAGCAATCCGGTACCTGATACAGAAATCACATCCGCAATTTGCCCAAGTTTGGATTTCATCGACGAATACTTCTGAAAATCTGGTTTTTTTAAGGGCACAAGCAGGATATTCTGCCTGGCGATCGACAGGTTGCTAATATAACACAACCTGATCTGGGTGTAAATGGTGACCATGCAGATAAGCAGGGATAGGGTGATGAAGAGCTGGAAACCGAGGAAGACCTTGCTCAGGTTGAATTTTCCGGGACTAAAATATTTGGCTTTCAGTGCATTGATGGGGTTAAGCCCGGCAAGGTAAACTGCCACATACAGTCCGGAGAGTATGCCGATGGCTAGAGTGATCCCTGTAAAAAATAAAATATATTTCAGCATATTGCTGGAATACATTGTGATGGTGTAATCGGGTAATCCGGTAATCCTTGGATCTATCATCCCGAGAAGAAACAAAGCAAGGGGCAGGGCCATCATGGTAAGTAAAACCGACTCGACCAGGATCTGTATCCTCAGTGCCGCCCGGGTGGCTCCCAGAACTTTTCTTACACCTATTTCCTTGAATCTCAGGGCTGACCTGGCAGTACTTAGAATTGCATAATTGATGCCTGCAAGCAGAAGGATGAATAAAGCGAGCCAGGAATAAGTATAAACCGATATTTTGTTACCGGCAAGATGCAGGTTGTTAATCAGGTTGCCTGATCCAAGATAAATATCCCTGAACGGTTGAAAGGAAATTTTCAGGTTAAGGGCTTGCGGCGCCTTATCATTCAGGATTTTTTGAATCCTTGGTGCAACGGATATAATATCAGTCCCCTGCCTGAATTCGCAGATAGATTCTACAGAGAAATCATCCCAGGAATTAAAAGTGCTGTAAAAATCGGGCATTAAATCTTTCAGCATGCTTTGATAAAATGGAAGGCTTGCTATAAAGTCGGCTTTAATCGTGGAGTTCCATGGCAGGTCATTAAAAATACCCCCAACTACCATTTCATAATTCATATTTCCGGCTTTCAGAATCACAGGAGAATAAAGCCTGAAAGTATTGTTAAAATATTTTTTTGCGGCACTGGCGGAGATAAATAAAATGTTTGGTTTTTTATCCGCTCCCCGGATGCCTCCCCTGGTAAAATTCATGTCAAGCATGTCGAAGATCTCGGGATCGGCACAAATGAGATTCCGGCATACAATTGTTTTATTCTCTGAAGTCAGTGTAACCTGGCCTGTAATATAGAGTTCAGGAACAACTCTGGCAATATTTTTCAATTCCGGAACATTGCCCAGCAGGAGGGATTTGATATATTTTGTACCACAAGGTGTTTTTGACTCCTTTGAATCCGTATAAATGGCACGATACAATTGTTCCTTTCTGGTAAAGAAGCTGTTATAACTGGTTTCATTTATAGCGAACACAAGCAAAACAAATGCAGCAGTGAGACCAAGGACCAGGCCGGTGATGTTTATAATGGTATAGGTTTTATTATTGATTATAGTTCGGTAAGAGGTGACCAGGGCGTTGCGGATCATACTCGTCTTTATAAAACGTCACAAAAGTTAAACCTGTTCATGAAAAGTTCGTAATTTCCTACCGGGGGGCAAAACAAACGGTAAAGACAATCGCTGCATGGCTTTACTTTCATCCTTGTAAGGTGCCAGCTGTTCCCGTTATATAATTCATTCCTGACAAGGTCGGAAATGCTGTTATCATTAATATTCCCGATGGTGTCGTGGTTCAGGTTTGCAAAGGCCTCACCACCGGTTTTAATAAAAAGCCTGCCGTAAAGCTGTTCATTGATGAGGCTTCTCGAATAGACCTGTTGCTGGTTAGGTTTAAGATTCAGGATATCATCCTTTGTGAGAAAGACATTCTCTTTAAAGAATCCTGAATTCTCCCCATTGAAATAAGGGAGAATAAAGATCTTTTCCCTGGATGCCGGGCCGGAGAGTTCAGAAATTGCCTGGTACTCTTCCATAGAACGGATCAGGAAATTGAACCCGAACCTGTTTGACCGTTTAATAAATTCGGAATGACTGCGGATTTCCTTAACTGCCCGGATCCCGCCAGGGAGGGTTATATACAAAGAGACACGGCTGCGGGGTACCCTGAGTAACCTCCAGATCGTTTCCTGGTCACTGCATGGAAGTGGGATGTGGAAAGTTACAGGTAGTGAAAGGTTTCTGAGCCAGGGGAGTAATTCTGAAATTGCAGAATATTTTGTAAGATCTGAACCGCTTAGGTCTAAAGCCAAACCTGAGATCCCCGAGTAAGGTGAACAGTTGTCAATAACAGTTTCAGCCTTCATTTCTCTATATCCTTCCGAATCATATACAGGACAAACGAACTGCTTCATTGCATGACGATATTCCTTACAGATCTCATTATCATCCTGGTTCAGGAAGAAGTATATATTACGGAGGTAGTCATCCGCAGAAAATGAAGGAAAATCTTTTGCCGGCGGATAATTTTTGATAACTGGTTTCGGTCGCACAACCGACGGTTTTTTATCAGGAGGAAACGTAACGATATCCCCGCTGAAGTTCTCCCTCAGATCATCTATTAGAGCTTTTAATTCATTGAGGTTTGAACCGGTATCTATGTTTGATAGGAATCCTTCCCCGGCATCTTCCGCTTTCCTGATGATTTCCGCAATGGCAGACGAATGCCTGTATTCCAGGATTTTACGATTAAGGGAATTGTAAATAAGCACATCATCCCCGGCCACTACCGAGAAAGTATAGGGTTCCAGGTAAAGATACCGGGCCTGGTTATTTCGCAAGGAAAGCTTCATCCCTGATACGTGAAAAAAGTGAATTATCCTGTTCCAAATTATTAAAAATTCCTGACAGGTGTGAAGTGAACTTTTGTTTATTCATAAAAAATTCGCACTTCGGAACACCTTTCTCAACCCCGGTATTGAAAACACATTCCTTGCAATTATCTGAAAGATAGCAATGATTACATAATTTTTTAATTTTCCTGAAGTAATTATTATATGTATCCGTAATCGTATTGCTGTTTATATCGACCTTGTTTTCCCTGACAGACCCCAGTTCAAAGATCCTGCTTATATGTTCACAGGGGTAAATTCCGCCGTCGGCGCTCATGTAAAGCCGGAGGTCAAAGGGGGAGCAGGTTGCAGTAGGCAGGTATTTTCTTTTATCACTCCGTTTTTTAAGAGGATTGAGCAGCTGCTTGGGTTCCCTGTATACAAAGTTCCCGAAGCGTTCAAAGGATTCCGCCATTTCCGAGACTATAGGATGGCTTGTAAACATCTCGTGGATATAACAACTGTTATCGGAGGAAGGAAAGCGGCTTTTCAAAAATGTATCCTGGAACTCTTCCTTGTATTCTTCCATTATCCCTGTGGTTGTTATGCTGGAAAGTATTGGTGTTTTGCCGTATTTCGATGAAAAATATTCATAGATGCTCTTAAGGGTATTCCTGTTATGGCGAACGGTAAGGAATATTACCCGCTTGTCAAAGTATTCGGGATATTTTTCCTTCACCATGTCAATATTCCTGCTCACCAGTTCAAATGAGGATTTATGGTTTGTCTTCAGAATACGGAAGGAATTGGCGAACTCATCTCCATCAAGGCTGATAGCCAGTTCAAAGTTGTGTTTGACCATGAACCCTATATGTTTTCTTAGCAACAAGCCATTGGAGGTAAGAGAATACTTGATTTTCAGAAGCTTGTCTTTGTGGCCCGACACATAATTCACAATGCTTTCTATAAAACAGAAGTTCTTCAGAGGTTCTCCTCCGTAAAAGCTGATGGCCAGTTCCTGATCAGGATTGGCCCGGTGTTTACCGAGAACGACATCAAGCAACTTCAATGCATCCCCTGAATTTATTTTATTGCGCTCCCTGCTCTTATTGAAATAGAACTTGCTGTATGTGCAATATACGCAATCGAGATTGCAGTCCTCGGTGGTCTCAAAAATGATCTGTTTAGTCTTGGCAAGGTTTTGCTCAATCTTATCAGGTGGAATAATGCCGTCATGGTTTTTTAAGAAACCGGGCTTAAAGAATCCATGCTTTTCAAGAAACCGGAATTTTCCCAGGTAATAAAGGAACTCAGAGGCTTCAAACTGACCCTGACCCGGGATTAAAATACTTTGGCCTTTCCTGGCTTTAATGATCAAGGGCCTTAGAGCCTTTTCACCAATAAAGGAATTGATAAAATGATTTATAAGTGGGTGGGAAAGAAGGAATTGCTTGTTGTGCGAACTATAGAAATAATGATGACCCGATGCAGTTGCAAATGGAATAGCCGCCTTCATGTTTGTTTTAGCAGGGATAACACGATTTCATTAACCCTGCAAATATACTTTTTTTACAGGCCTTTAACAGGATAGTGAACGAGAAATCAACCGTTTCCTGTCTTGTTCTTTGTTGAACTGTAATTGGGGCCATCCGGACATATACACAGATTTTCTCCAGGAGCCTGCTGGTATACTGTTACTGCAGGTGAGCCTGAACCGCATGCACATTTAATATCTGCTCCTCCGCGGATGTTTGAAAGGTTCGACTTCCTGATTTCTGAATTGTAAAGGCTGATGAGGTTGAAAGTTTTCATATTGTTGTTTTTTAATGTTTTTACGTTGTGTTCTATGTGTATTCAACTGCAATTATCGTGCCATATATGTAATAAACAGAAAATCAACAATATAACAAATTTCATTAAAAATAAAGTGTAAAAAAATTTGACACTACTGTCAAAATATTTTACACAAGTGTCAAAAAATTTTACACTTTGCATGTCCTGAAGATTAATTTAAGCCTGTAAACCGGTTATCCTGTCCGGAGAAATTCCTGTTGGAAGATTTCAGTTTCTTAGTATCCTGATGATAAGGATTTCGGCTCCCAAGAAAACAAGAGCGAATATAATGAACCATTTCCATAACGGGAATCCCATATTAAGCCTTTCAACCTGGCTGGAGAACAGGAGGCCTGATGGTTTGAGCACAATCAGGTTCCTGAGGTTGTATTTTTTGATATTTGATTCTATCTCTTTGTATGTGAAGCAATTGATGTCAGATTCCTTGCGATCGTAATTAAATGCCATGGAAGACAATTGTTTACTGCCCCTGTAAACATTATACCACCCGGCCTCTTTGATCTGCGAGTGAATAAAAACCTGCATTTGCTGTCCTGAAGTTCTAATTTCGGGAATGAACTCAAATGTATTGTTCAACTCCTTGATTTTAATCATATTTTTTTCTTTTACAGTGTCGGATGGGAGGTCGATGGATTCAGTTCTCCCTATAATATAATATAGAGAAGACTGGTTTTCGCTCAAAAAAGCCATCCTGTACATTACAGGGACGAAGAGCAGGTGCTGCTGGAAATTTGTAAATGAACGGTCGAGGGGGGAAGCGCAGATATAAAGTTTCCCTTTGCCGATATTTAAACTGATCAGGAAAGGACTTCCGCTTTGCAACCTCATGATCACTGTAGGCGGATTGACAGGCTGGCCTGTCAACAGGTAGTATTTCTGAACAACAGGCAGGTCAACGTTATCGGGCAGGGTTATTTTGCCGGAAGCGTTTCTTTCGAACACATCTGTAAATATCTCATTTTCAATATCGAGTGAGGCAACCCTTTGTTTTACTGTATCACGATTCCCCAGGTTGGGAGCTCCAACAGAGGTTAAGAAGGCATTAAGTTGCCGGGCTGAAGGATTTTCCGGAGGCATTACACATAACGACCCACCTCTTTCAAGGAAAGCTTTCAACTCATTTGCAAGGCCTGAGGAGAGCTCGTCAATTCCTGAGATCAGGATGAGGCTTTGTTTATTGAATGAGCTGTATTCCACCTGGTTAGCCTGCGAAGACCGGAACGAGAATATAGAATCCGAAGTATATAATGACTGCAGATATGGATTCGGCGATTTACCGTAAATACTCAGAACGTTTAGCGATCCTGCAATGTGGTAAGTAAAATAAAACATATCATCGTATACCACAGGGTAATCGGTGATATCAATTCTCCCGAGCTGAAACCCCGTTTTATCTTCTGTATAAGGCAGTGATATTTCTGCGGATTGTCCCGGATCGGTGGAGAAACTTGTTACAGACTTCTGTAAATCGTTAACAGTCAGGCGGAGAGGAATCTTTTCAAGTTTGTCGCTTCCGCAGTTCCTTATTCTCACGTTGAGTTTGACAGCCTGTCCGAGCCTGTGGGCCGGTGTCGTAAACCAGACTGAATCAACGAAGAGGTTATTCTGTTTAACCGATACAACCGGCACCAGGATATAGTCTGTTAAGGAATCTGGTCTGAGGTTCTCAAAATCGGTTGTGCTTTTTTGAAAATCCGAAACCAGGTATTGTATCCTGTTTGCTTCAATCTGCTTTGCAAAGATGTCGTTCTGTCTGCGGATGATCTCATGGAGGCTGATTGAATTATGGGTGATTTTAACTTCCCTGAGAAGCCCCAGGAACTCTTCACGGCTTAAAAAGGGGAGATGTTTGCCTTCAAAGTCATTTGTCACCAGCTGGAAAATATCAGATGACTTATATGCTGATACGATATCAGAAGCTCTTTTCCTGGCAATGTCAAGCAACTTCCCTTCTGTTCCTGTGGCATCCATTGAAAATGAGTTGTCAATATAAATGCTTACAGCTTTGTAACCTGATTTCCTGTTGTTCTGAAGATGCGAGGGTATAAATGGTTGTGAGAAGGCAAGGACCAGGCAGGCAACTGCGAGTAGTCTTGACGCCAGGATTAAAAGTTGTTTAAGCCTTGAGCGCTTCCGGGTTTCCAGCTGGATATTGGAAAGAAAGCGAACATTTGTAAAATATTCTTTGCGGTACCGGCGAAGGTTGAATAAATGGATGAGGACAGGTATCGCAAGTGCAGCGAAGGCAAATAAGAAAGAGGGATTCAGAAACTCCATCGTAAAAGTTTGTATTCGCAAATGTACTAAAAAGGGAAAGCGCAATAAAAAAGGCTGTCATATTGTTCAATGACAGCCTTTTTGGAATAAAATGCAGATTGTCAGATGACTCCCTGATCAAGCATGGCATTTGCAACTTTGAGGAATCCGGCTACATTGGCGCCCTTGACGTAGTTGACAAAACCATCCTTGTCTTTCCCGTGTTTTACACATTGTTCATGGATGCTGCACATGATATGGTGCAGTCTTTCATCAACTTCTTTGAGAGGCCAACTGAATTTCATTGCATTCTGTGACATTTCAAGGCCTGAGGTGGCAACACCGCCGGCATTTACAGCTTTACCAGGAGCGAATAGTATTTTCTTCTCAAGGAAGACCTCTATTGCTTCAGGAGTGGAAGGCATATTTGCACCTTCTGCAACACATTGTACGCCGTTTCTAACCAGTGTGAGTGCATCTTCCTTGCCGAGTTCGTTCTGTGTCGCGCAGGGGAGTGCGATATCGCACTTCACTTCCCATGGACGTTTGCCCTGGTGGAACTGTGCGCCCGGGAATTCATACGAATAAGGTTTCACGATATCCTGGTTTGATGCACGAAGTTCGAGGAGGTAATCAATCTTTTCGCCTGAGATTCCATCAGCATCATAAATGTATCCGTCAGGTCCTGAGATGGTCACCACTTTTGCGCCCAGTTCTGTCGCTTTCAGGGCAGCACCCCATGCAACATTGCCGAATCCTGAGATACACACCGTTTTGCCTTTAAAGCTTTCATTTTTAGTTGCCAGCATTTCCTTGGCAAAATATACTGCCCCGAAACCTGTGGCTTCAGGACGGATAAGGCTGCCTCCCCAGTTCAGTCCTTTACCTGTGAGGACTCCGGTATTCTCCCTGGCAAGTTTTTTATACATTCCATACATGAAGCCGATTTCGCGTCCGCCAACACCGATGTCACCTGCAGGTACATCGGTCTCAGGACCGATAACTTTCCACAGTTCCAGCATGAAAGCCTGGCAGAATCTCATAATTTCGGCATTCGATTTACCTTTTGGGTCAAAGTCGGAACCACCTTTGGCACCTCCCATAGGAAGGGTGGTAAGACTGTTCTTGAAGATCTGCTCAAACCCAAGGAATTTAAGGATGCTCAGGTTGACACTGGGGTGAAAACGCAGGCCGCCTTTATATGGGCCGATAGCATTGTTGAACTGAATACGGTAACCGCGGTTGACCTGAACCTTACCGCTGTCATCAACCCAGCTGACCTTGAACATTAAAACACGGTCAGGTTCAATGATCCGCTCAATAATGTTGGCAGATGCAAAATGAGGATTCTCAGTATACACGTCCTGAATGCTTTCAAGAACCTCACGCACTGCTTGCAGGAACTCAACTTCGCCCGGATTTTTTTTCTCCAGGTCGCTCATGATTTTTTCTAAGTTCATTTGATTCAGTTTTAAAATTATGAATAAGTTTCAGAGTTTTTTCAGGTCAATTTTGTTAATTAAATAACAACTTCAAAATTACAGTGTTTTTCACGAACAACAAAACAAAAACATAATTTTCGGGTGGGATTACTTTTTAGGGCTAGCGGGCGAAGATGTACTTAAGGCATTACCTTCACGGTATCTGATACATTGTGTTATTTTCCCGTCTTCCGAGTAGAATGTTTCATCCCCGTCCTTGATATTATTCCTGTAATGAGTAAGCTGTTTGGTTTGCCCGGTTGCATAATAAACTTTTTGTACACCATTTCCGGCTGTAAATTCTCCCTGTCCTGTCACTTTTCCGAATTCATCGTAATACAGCCAGATGCCATCATGCATACCTCCTTTAAAGTGCCCGTCCACTTTTAATATCCTGTTGGGATACCATTCCTGGAAAGGCCCTTCAGGTTTGCCGTTCAGGTAGTACATCTCCTGCAGGGGGTGGCCGTACCGGTCCCAGGATTTCGCCACCCCGTTCAATACACCATCTTTATAGGTCTGCAGTTCTTTCCTGTAACCTGATTGGTAGTAACGGATAAGGGTGCCGTCAAGTTTGTTGTTTTTATAAAAGCACGACATCATCGGGGCGCCTGTTTCATAATAATACAATGCCTGTCCATGGTACTTCCCGTTTTTCGTGATAATTTCCGATTTGATTGCACCGGAAGGATAATAGTCTTTATTCGTGTTGGTGCAGGAAGTGAAAAAGGTTATTGTAAAACAAACAAGCAACAGGCAGGCTGAGGTTCTCATTTTAGTTAAGGAATCAATTCTATTCATCACAGGTCTATTGAGGTATATAATTTAATGGCTCCTATTATTCCCATGATGAGCATTTGTATAGCGATCACGGTCAGGATCAGCCCCATGACCCGGGTAATGATCTTGATCAGGGCTGTGCCCATTACTGAGGCGATTTTTTTTGCTGAAAGGAAAAGCAGGTAGGTGAGGAAACAGATTATTGCGAACAAAACAATCACAACGATCACGTTGGTAAGCGATTTATTTGAACCTACAAAGTTCATAGCGGTTGCAATAGTGCCAGGGCCTGCAAGTAAAGGCATGCCAAGCGGGGTCACTGCAATATTTGACACCGCCTCCTTTAACTCTTCAGGGCTCATGTCTTTCTGGAACCTGATCTGGGATTCTTCTCCATTCAGCATATGGTAGCCAATGAAGAATACGATTATGCCACCGGCGATCTGAAATGCCGGGATTGTAATCCCAAAAACCCTGAAAATAAAATGCCCGAAGATACAAAATGAAGCAATGATCAGGAACGCTGCAACTGAAGCTTTTAAAGCCATCCGCCTTGCTGTTTTATCGTCAAGGTCTTCAACCATTCCAATAAAGATCGGCAGTATGCCAAATGGGTTCAGCATGGCAAGAAAACCAATGAATACAGTGAAATAATGCAGCACATCATTGTTAAGTTTCATAAGCCCTTCCTTTGTTTTAAATATGCTTCACATTCACTTACAAACTTGTCGGCGAGTTTGCCGGATAAAGGATTACTGTAATCCATTCGCTCGGGATGCCATTGCACTCCCATTAAAAAGCCCTTGCCCTGTGGATTCAGCCATTCCATTCCTTCGATAAGCCCATCGGAAGAGCGGGCGCTGACTGTTAAAAGAGGAGAGAGGACATCAATTGCCTGATGATGGTTTGTTGCAACCATGGCAGAATCAATCCCGACAAGCTGGTATAAAGCAGAGTTCCTCTGTATGTAAGCTTCATGGGTGCAATGAAGGTAATCTCTGCACATATGTGTTACGCTCTGCCCATAGTCAGTGGGAATATCTACAATCAGTTTCCCTCCTAGGTATACATTTAACAGTTGGTGCCCCCTGCAAATGCCGAATACCGGCATTTGCATCTCTATTGCCCTGTTCAGAAGAGTTATTTCAAGACTGTCTCGCTTCAGGTTGAATCCTGTACACCGTCCTGATTCATTTTCCTTGCCGTACCAGCCCGGATATACGTCCTCACCACCTGTAAGAAGCAGCCCGCCGCAAGTGCCAAGAACTTCAAGTGCCACATTCTTCTTCAGGGTATACAGGTTCACGACCTGCATGTCAGGGTTCGCCTTTTTAAGCCATTGAATGTAATTTGGAGAGGCCTTTGATACAGCGATCTTCAGCTTGCTTTCCCTGGTACTGCAAGAAATTACAAACAGCAGGGCAAGAATAAATAATAAACCTGGTTTAAAATGCTTCACATTTCCTGACATCATGAAAGAATTTTGTCAAAAATATGAAACATCAGCTCTTCTCCTGATTAAAACGATGAAAATTTTGAGTCAGGGACAGGTATTTTTCGCTGAAGAGTCCGTCGGGTCCATGGATCACAAGTTCATCATTTTCGGGTTCCTGAACATTCAAGAACCTGAATTCGATCAGGCTGCGATGAGGAGGTTTTAAGGGAACCGGTCTTACTGTCAGGCTGCGAAAGGGATATAATCCCAATTCCGAAGCCAGGAGGGTAAACTTTTTTCCTTCCTCCACAGGCAGGATAAGGCATAGACTGGATGAGGAATGCATCAGCCCGGTCGAATACCTGAGTAATTCAGGGGGCGAAAGTGCATGTTCATGTTTAGCGATAAGTTTTTCGGTTGAGGCCGGCTTCAGCGAATTGATGAAGAAAGGAGGATTGGATATGATCAGATCATACTTGTTTTTTGCCAGGAGTGCATGATCTTCAAGAGAACGGCACCAGACCCTGATCCTTTCAGACCAGGGGCATTTAGATATATTAAACGCTGCTTCGTCTGCAGAAGGTTTATGAATGTCGATGGCATCGATCTTTGCGGCAGAAGACTGTGCCATCATCAGGGCGATCACCCCGCACCCTGTTCCTATATCCAGGATGGATTCTGCAGAGCCGGCTTTAACCCAGGAGCCCAGGAGCATGGCATCCGTACCGACCTTCATGGCAGACCGGGAGTCTTCGACCAGGAACTGACGAAAACTGAAGCTCATACTAAATGTATATGTCGATCAGGCCTTCTGGCGCTTCAATCGTAAGTACCTTCTTTTCCCTGTCTATATTGATGATCACCTCGTCAACCACGGGGATAAGGACCTCTTTTTCTCCGGATTTTATCTGGAATAAGGCCTGATGATGGAGGTCAAGTATTGTCAACAGGGTTCCCAGCTCCCCGAAATGTGTATCCACCACAGTATAGCCTTCCACCTCATGGAAATAAAACTGCTTGCCTGTAAGTTGCGGAAGCGAGGTTAAGGGCAGGAACATTTCCTTGCCAATATACTCTTCCGCTACATCAGACGAGTCGACATCTGCAAAGGAGAACACTGCCGAATTCTTTGATTTCAGCTCAACTGCTGTGATAAAAAAAGGAATCCGTTCACCATAAATATCCAGGTAAACGGATTCAAGATTGAGGTATTTCTCTGGTTCATCAACTTCGAGATGAACCACAAGCTGGCCTTTATTGCCAAATGTTTTGAGGATTTTGCCCAGGTAATAAAATTCCTTCTTTTCCATGGGAAAAGCCCAGATAAAGCTTATTCCTGTTTTGCTTCTTCAGCAGGGGCTTGTTCGGCTGCGGCAGGCTCTGCAACTGCAGCCGGAGTTTCTTCAGCATGAACCTGAGCGGCGGGCTCTGCAACAGCAACCGGAGCACGAGCAGCCAGTTCTGCAGCTGCAATTTCGGCACGTTTCTTTGCAACAGCCTGAGCTTTAGACTCATTGAGCTTAATTTCATTTTCCTGCAATTTCTTACGGGCATCCTTAAGGTTGAGCTCGTATTCTTTCTTTTTGCTGGAAATCTTAGCTTGTTTTTCCTGCATCCAGGCCTGGAATTTGATCTCGGCCTGTTCTTCTGTCATGGCGCCTTTCTGAACACCTTTCTGGAGATGATTTTTGTAAAGGACTCCCGTATAAGCTAAAATAGCTTTCACCGTGTCGGTGGGCTGAGCACCTTTTGTAAGCCATGTAATGGCTTTGTTGAAATCGATGTCAATATCGGCCGGCCTTGATAAAGGGTTGTAAGTGCCAATTTTTTCGATAAACTTCCCATCCCGTGGTGCACGACCATCCGCAATGACAATGTGGTAGAAAGGCTGACCTCTCTTACCTCTTCTCTGTAACCTGATTTTGGTTGGCATACCTAATTAATTGATTAATTGATTAATTGATCTTAACACTACCTGTAAATTTAACAGGGGTGCAAAGGTCGTGAAATAAAATCAAATTGCCAAAGGCTATATCAACTATTTATCAAACTTGATGAACTTGTCCCTGGAAGTATAGCAGAAAGCACACTTGTCCTCAGGTTTAGGCTGGTCATAGGTGTTGCCGCATTTGGGGCAGACCCAGTATACCTTAGGAAGGGATTTCACATCATTCTTATTTAGACCATTAAGGGCATTTGTGTATATCAGGTAGTGCTTTTTTTCTGTCTCCATAGCCCAACGAATTGATTTTATTGCATCGTTGGCATTTTCATCTTTGGCTGCTTTAAGGAATTCGGGGTACATGGTCATCATTTCATAATTCTCTCCCTTTATGGCATCCTCTACGTTTTCCTTTGTGGTTTTTACAGTATACTCGGGATTCACCAGTTCTGTTTTACCTCCCATTTTCTCTATCACCGCTTTATGGTTCATGGCATGTATGGCTTCGGCCTTTGATGTTGCATTGAACATAATCGCGATAGGGATAAATCCTTCTTTTCTTGCCTGTTCGGCAAAGGCGGCATACTTGGCAGAGGCAGTAGATTCTCCTTTAAATGCAGCTTTAAGATTTTCCATTGTCTTTTCGGAACCTGCATATGCAGTGACCCCGGTTAAAAGCATCAGGATCAATAAAATGATACTCCTGGTTTTCATAATTTACAGTTTAAGGTTTATGGAACTTGTTTTTTTATATTCCAATCATAAAATCCATGACAAGTTTTCCGCCAAGGTAACCGGTGATTGTAATGAAGACCACCGACAAGAGGGATAAACCGAAGGGGATGTACTTGTAAAACGTGTTTTCGGTTTTCTGGTATACCATGATGAGCCTGGCAATTGTGGCAACTATTATTGCAACCAGGGCTATTGTAGCAAACAGCTCGTGCTGCTCCTTCACCTGCATGGCTTCACCTTCCATAGAAGTGGTTCCTGCAATAAAATGCCCAGTCCCCCAGGCTGCAATCGCTGCCAGCATACCCAGGACTTGCAGATAATACCCCGCTTTTGAAAGACAGGGTTCCTTCTTAGTGATCATTGAGACCAGGTCAAACATGAAAGCGACCATTACAAGTGCAACCGGAAAATGCACCGAAAGGGGATGAAAATGTGATATTGGTATCATAACATTTTACTTTACAGCAAAAATATTAAATCTTCTCAAGGATTTCAAGTAGGGAAGGCAAGGTACCATTTATTTTTAGTTTTCAACAATCAATTCCTGAAATCATTAATCAGGTATTTTTGAATTCCGTTTAACCTCCCTTGCCTTTTTTATTAAGATGCAGAATTTCACTCATTTACATGTCCATTCCCAGTATTCCATCCTCGATGGGGCCTGCGATATGAAGTCCCTGGTCAAAAAAGCTTCTTCACTGGGCATGAAAGGAGTGGCGGTAACCGACCATGGCAACCTCTTCGGTGCCAAAGCTTTTGTTGAAGCTGCATCCAAGATCCCGGATTTCAAACCGGTTATCGGTTGTGAAACCTATGTTGCCAGAAGGTCACGTTTGGATAAGGTTGATAACGCAGACCGTAAAGGTGATCATCTCATTCTTCTTGCCAAGAATCTGACAGGTTACCAGAACCTGGTTAAACTTATCTCTTATTCATGGACCCAGGGATTTTATTATAAGCCAAGGATCGACAAGCAGATACTCATGGATTACCATGAAGGGCTTATTGCTTCTTCTGCCTGCCTTGCAGGTGAGATCTCCAGGGCCATACAGGCAGGGAACAAGAACAAAGCCGAGGCGGTTGCAGCCGAATACAAGGAAATTTTCGGAGATGACTTCTATCTTGAGCTGATGAGGCATAAAATCACCGACCTTACCCGCGATGCCAGTGTTTACGAAAGGCAGGTTGAAGTTAACAATGCTATTATTGAAATATCAAGAAAATTAAACATCAGGCTGATAGCCACTAATGATGTACACTTCCTTAATGAGTCGGATTCGGAGATGCATGACCGGCTGTTGTGCGTCAATACAGGTAAATTCATTGATGACCCTGACCGCCTGAGATATACGGGGCAGGAATGGCTTAAAAGCCAGGAAGAAATGCAGGCTGTTTTCAGCGATATCCCCGAAGCCCTTGAAAATACGATGGAGATACTGGGAAAGATCGAGGTGTATGATTTGAACAGGAAGCCTATCATGCCTGATTTTTCCATTCCTGATAACTTCACCGATGCCGATGAATACCTGAGGCACCTCACATACAAGGGTGCTGAAAAGAGATATCCCGAGATCACAAATGAGATCCGTGAACGAATTGATTTTGAACTTGCCACGATCAGGAAAATGGGATACCCTGGGTACTTCCTCATTGTACAGGATTTTCTTAATGCTGCGAGGGATATGGGGGTTGCCGTTGGCCCGGGGCGTGGATCAGCAGCAGGTTCGGTGGTTGCATTCTGTACCAGGATAACCGATGTTGATCCATTAAGGTACAACCTTCTTTTCGAAAGGTTCCTCAACCCCGACCGTGTATCCTTGCCTGATATCGATATAGATTTTGATGAGGACGGAAGAGACAGGGTGCTTAAATGGGTGGAAAATAAGTATGGCCACGATAAAGTGGCCCAGGTTATAACCTTCGGCACCATGGCTGCGAAAGGGGCTCTCAGGGACGTTGGCAGGGTTCACCGCATGCCGATTGACCAGGTGAATGCCTTGTCCAAACTCATCCCTGCACGGCTGGGCATCACCCTGAAAGCAGCTATTGAAGAAGTCCCCGAATTAAAAGCCGCAAAATTTTCGTCAAACAAATTAATATCCGATACCTTAAAATATGCCGAGGAGCTTGAAGGATCGATCAGGCAGACCGGCCTGCATGCCTGCGGGATAATTATCGGCAGGGAAGATCTCACAAAATACATACCCGTTGCAACAAGCAAGGAGTCGACGCTTCTTGTTACACAGTTCGATGGGGAATTCATCGAGAAGGTGGGTATGCTGAAGATGGACTTCCTTGGGTTGAAAACCCTGGCCATCATCAAGGAAGCCGTTGAAAATATCAATTTGTCGAAAGGCATAGCCCTTGATATTGAAACCATCACTTTCGATGATCCGCAAACATACGAGCTTTTCAGCCAGGGCAAGACAACCGGTATTTTTCAATTTGAATCGGATGGTATGAAGAAATACCTCCGGGAGCTGAAACCCAACGTGATCGAGGACCTGATCGCAATGAATGCACTATACAGGCCCGGCCCGATGGAATATATCCCAAGGTTCATCAACCGTAAACACGGCAGGGAAAAAATAGAGTACGACATCCCTGTGATGGAGAAATACCTGAAGGACACTTACGGCATTACTGTATACCAGGAACAGGTGATGCTTCTTTCGCAGGAGCTTGCCGGATTTTCAAAGGGAGATGCCGACAACCTTCGCAAGGCAGTGGGGAAGAAGATCGAGTCGCTGATGAACACTATCAAACCGAAGTTCTTTGAAGGCTGCAAGAAAAATGGCATCAAAGAGGAAACCATTACCAAGATATGGAAGGACTGGGAAGCTTTTGCGAATTATGCCTTCAATAAATCACATTCGACCTGTTATGCATACGTAGCATACCGCCAGGCCTACCTCAAAGCACATTTCCCTGCTGAATTCATGGCGGCTGTGCTTAGCCGAAACCTTACCGATCTGAAAGAGATCACGCTTTTCCTCGATGAATGCAAGAGGATGGGGATTGCAGTGCTGGGCCCCGACGTAAACGAGAGTGAACTGAGGTTCACCGTGAACCGCAAAGGGGAGATTCGTTTCGGGATGGGAGCTATTAAAAACGTTGGTGAAGGCGCAGTCATGGCTATCGCTGCCGAAAGAAAAAAGAACGGTCCGTATACCGGCATTTTTGATTTTACCAGGCGCGTGTCGTCTCATCATATCAACAAGCGCTGTATGGAAGCCCTTGCCAGGGCCGGGGCTTTTGATTGTTTTGACGGGATGCACAGGGCGCAGTTTTTTTACAAGCAGAACGGGGACGAATCAACTTTTCTTGAAAGTGTTTTAAAGCAGGCCACCGAATACCATGTAAGACAGAACAGCTCCCAGCAATCGCTTTTCGGCGAAGCTGAACAGGTCGAAATGGACGACCTCAAATTGCCCGATTGTCCACCGTGGTCAAGGATTGAGCAGCTCAGATATGAAAAGGAAATCACCGGGTTTTACATGAGCGGGCATCCCCTCGATGATTTCAAACTTGAGATCGGGCAGTTCTGTGATGTGAGCACCGAACAGCTGAAAGCAGATATGCCCAGGTATAAAGGCAAGGAAGTCTGTTTTGCAGGAACTGTCGTCAGTGCTTTGCATAAAACCGGTAAAACCGGAAAGCCTTTCGGTTCTTTCGTGGTGGAGGATTATGTGGATTTCATTTCGGTTACACTTTTCTCTGAAGATTATCTCCGTTATAAACATTTCATGGAGGAAGGCCAGCATGTGTTCATCAAAGTTAAGATAGAACCACGTTTCGATAATCCCGACCAGCTGACCCTCAGGGTTCAGAATGTATCACTTCTTGCTGAAGTCATTGACAAGCATGCCAAGGTGCTGGAGCTTACCATTCCTGTCGATGAAGTTAATGATGCGTTAGTTGAAAGTATTCGTAATACAGTAAGGAAGCACAAAGGGAAATGCCAGTTAAGGATCAGGGTTGTTGACACCCTGGAATCTCTGAATGTAGAACTTCCCTCTAAAAAGTTCAGGGTTAATGCCAAGGAGATGATACAGGCCGTTGGCGCTATTCCGGGGATCAGTTTCCGGCTTTCTCAATAAAATGGAAATGATTTATTAATTTTGCTTAAAATTTTGATCTATGTTTGAAACTTTCACTGATGCAAATTTTACTGAAAAGGTTGAAAAAGCTGATAAATTAGTTATAGTAGACCTGTCTGCCGAATGGTGCGGCCCCTGCCGTATGGTCGGGCCGATCATCCACGAACTCGCCGCTGAATATGAAGGAAGGATAGTAGCCGGAGAACTTAATGTCGATGATAATCCTGCAACCACCGCCAAATACAGGGTGCGCAACATACCTACCGTCCTGTTCATCAAAAACGGGGAAGTTGTGGATAAACAGGTAGGAGCTGTCCCCAAAGCAAATTACAAAAACCTGATAGAGAAACATCTTTAAATTGCGAAAAGCGAAAAGCGAAAAGCGAAATTTTTCGCTATTTCGCCAATTCGCCATTTCGCTTTTCCTATGCCCGTCCTCGACCAAAGTCAGTTCGAACGTTACTCTTCCCTGGAATTTCTTGCCAAGCAGGTGGTTGAAGGATTTATTACAGGCCTTCACAAAAGCCCGTTTCACGGTTTCTCCGTTGAGTTTGCCGAACACCGCCTTTATAACTCGGGGGAATCGATCAGGAATATCGACTGGAAACTTTATGGACGCAGCGACCGCCTGTATGTAAAACGGTTTGAGGAGGAAACCAATCTCCGCTGCCAGGTCTTCATCGATAACTCTTCTTCGATGTATTACCCTGTGATCGGCAAACCTGATATTGAACACCCCAATAAGATCACGTTTTCGATATACCTCACGGCCGCCCTGCTTTTTCTTCTGAGGAAACAAAGGGATGCCTCGGGTCTGAGTTTTTTCTCAGATACTGTTGAGCTGCACACACAGTGCAAGTCAAATTCGGTTCACTACAAATACTTATACACCGAACTCGAAACCCTGCTTCACCCGTTATCCCCTGAAGCCAGGAAAAAAACTGCCCTGGCCCAGGTGATCCATGAACTTGCCGAAAGGATACACCAGCGTTCACTGGTGCTGATATTCAGCGACATGTTTGAAAACCAGGATGGATCCGAGGAGATATTCTCAGCCCTGCAGCATCTGAAACATAATAAGCATGAAGTTGTTCTGTTCCATGTGGTGGATAAAAAGAAGGAACTGGAATTTGACTATGACAATCGCCCATATAAGTTCATAGACCTCGAGTCGGGGCAGGAAATCAGGCTGTTTCCGCAGGAAGTGAAGGAACAGTATCTTAAAAGCATTGAAAAATTCAGGAAAGACCTCGTACTCCGCTGCGGGCAATACAAAATAGATCTTGTTGAGGCCGACATCAACGGCTCCTTCCAACAGGTACTTTTACCCTACCTTGTGAAGAGAAGCAGGTTATTCTGACACCTCCGCTTTCCTATTTTTTCTACCTTTGCGCCCTGTTTTTAAAAGGCCCGTCATGGAAATTGCTTCGAAATACGACCCGTCAAGCGTTGAAGAGAAATGGTATAGTTTCTGGATGAAAAGGGGAATGTTCCGTTCCGTTCCAGATGAAAGGGAACCATATTGTATTGTTATCCCTCCTCCCAATGTGACAGGAGTCCTGCACATGGGGCATATGCTCAACAATACGATACAGGATATCCTGGTCCGCCGTGCCCGCATGCTGGGAAAGAATGCATGCTGGGTGCCAGGCACCGACCATGCTTCTATTGCCACCGAGGCCAAAGTGGTTGCAAAGCTTAGGGAACAAGGCATAGACAAGGCAAGCCTTAGCCGGGAGCAATTTCTGCAACATGCCTGGGAATGGAAAGAAAAGCACGGGGGAATCATTCTTGAACAGCTCAAAAAGCTGGGAGCTTCCTGCGACTGGGAGCGAACCTGCTTTACCATGGATGAAGCCCGCTATGAATCTGTGATCGATGTATTTATAGAACTGTATAATAAAGGACTGATATACAGGGGAGCCCGTATGATCAACTGGGATCCTAAAGCCCTCACGGCTGTATCGGACGAGGAAGTTATTTACAAGGAAGTCCATTCGAAACTATATTATGTAAGGTACAGGGTTGAAGGCAGCGAAGATGAATGGATCACCATCGCCACGACCAGGCCTGAAACCATACTGGGTGACACCGCTATCTGCGTTCACCCCGAAGATGATCGATACAGGGGACTGAAAGGAAAGAAGATCCTGGTCCCGCTGATCGGCCGTGCGGTGCCTGTGATATTTGATGAATATGTCGACAGGGAATTCGGTACCGGAGCCCTCAAGGTGACCCCTGCACATGATATCAACGACTACAACCTGGGCCTGAAATACAAGCTTGAAGTGGTCGATACGTTCAATCCCGACGGTACGCTCAGCGAAGCCGCCTGCATGTACGTTGGCGAGGACCGTTTCAAGGTAAGAAAAAAGATAGTGAAGGATCTCGAAGCTGCCGGGCATATCGTAAAGATTGAAGATTATACCAATAAAGTCGGGTATTCCGAAAGGACCGATGAGGTGATAGAACCCAGAATTTCGGTTCAATGGTTTATGAAGATGACCGAGCTGGCAAAGCCCGCCCTGGATGTTGTTGAAAATGACATAGTGCGCTTTCACCCGGCCAAGTATAAAAATATGTACAGGCACTGGCTGGAGAACGTGAACGACTGGTGTATATCGCGACAGCTTCTCTGGGGCCACAGGATACCTGCCTGGTACCTGCCCGACGGAAGTTTTGTCGTAGCCAAAACAAAGGAAGAAGCATTGCCACTCGCCAATGCACCGATCACGGATCACGGATCACGGCTCACGGTTGACGACCTTAAGCAGGATGAAGACGTTTTGGATACCTGGTTTTCGTCGTGGTTGTGGCCCATTTCGGTATTCGACGGGATAAGGGAACCCTCCAATCGGGATATCAATTATTATTACCCTACGATGGACCTGGTTACGGCTCCGGAGATCATATTTTTCTGGGTTGCAAGGATGATCATGGCAGGACTTGAATACAGGAAACAGATCCCGTTCAGGAATGTATATTTTACAGGGATCGTTCGTGACAAGCAGGGGCGCAAGATGTCGAAATCACTTGGCAACAGCCCTGAGCCCATTGAGCTTATCGGACGATACGGGGCCGATGCGGTGCGCATGGGGATGCTGCTATGTTCACCAGCAGGGAATGACGTTCTTTATGACGACAGCCTTGTTGAACAGGGAAGGAACTTCTGCAACAAGGTCTGGAATGCCATGAGGCTCGTTAAGGGATGGTCAGTCGACAGTGAAGCAATACAGCCTGCTTCAAACTGCATATCTGTGCAGTGGTTTGATTCGGTGCTTAATGCCGCTCTCAGGGATATTAACGAACAGTTCAATAAATACAGGCTTTCCGAAGCACTGAAAGATGTATATAAACTGGTATGGGATGATTTCTGCGCCTGGTACCTCGAGATGATCAAGCCTGCCTTCCAGCAGTCCATCGACAGCCCGACCTATGAGGCTACGCTCGCATTTTTTGAAAAACTGATAAGGCTTATGCATCCGTTTATGCCTTTCCTCACCGAAGAAATATATCATGTTTTACATAATTCGGGTGAGGAATCGATCATGCAGCAAAGCCTTCCGCAGGCCGGAAGCGTGGATGAGGGCCTGGTGAGGGAATGCGACTTCATAAGGGAGCTGGTCATTTCGGTGAGGTCTGTAAGGTCTGAGAAAAACATCCCCATGAAGGAACAAATACAGGTCTTCATCCGCAGTGAAAAAGATAAAGGAGCTTCGAGCCATTTTGATGATGTGGTGGTGAAGCTCTGCAACCTGAAAGAACTGAATTATTCACAGGACCAGCCGGCCGATTCTGTGTCTTTTATTGTCGGAACCACCGAGTGTTTTATCCCGCTGGTCAGCAACATTGACCCTGAAGCGGAGATTAAAAGGATAGAAGAAGAGCTTAGTTATGAGCAGGGGTTCCTGTCATCGGTGATGAAAAAGCTTGATAATGATAGCTTTGTGAATAACGCACCTCCAAAGGTCGTTGATGCCGAGAAAAAGAAGAAGGCGGATACTGAGGCAAGGATACAGGTACTTCTGGGGCAGTTAAACTCTTTTAAGAATTAACAGCTACGGGTTCATTTACATTACGGGTTTTCCTTGTCTGCCTGCCCGGGATCGCATCATGCACCATTTCGGCGATATCGCATACTTCAGTTTTTGAATGTTTAGAGAATGTCTTTTTACAAAGCGGGCAGGCTGTCACCAAAATATCGGGACCATTCTTTAACAGGCTCTCAAGTGCATTTTTCGTAACCTCATCCTTTTTGCTGAGAGGGGTATTCATCAGGCTGAGGCTTCCGCCGCAGCATAATGCATCAGCACATTCATTTTCGGAAGGCAGGATGTCAGATATTTTCCGGAGGAGTTCCCTGGGGGCTTCATACATGTTACCACCCCTGCCCAGGTCACATGGATCATGGTAGACAACCCTGCGGTGCTGGCTCTGCAATGCGATGCGGCCATCCCTGACCAGGTCAAGGATATACTGGGAGTGATGTTCTATCCTGATCGGCAGGTTGTATTCTTCGCGAAAAACCTTGTAGCAGATAGGGCAGGAGGTCACCAGCAGTTTTGCCCTGGTTTGCCGTATCAGGGTCTTGTTGAATTCTATCAGTTCATTGGCTTGCTTGTCCTTACCCGCCAGCATTAGCGGCCTTCCGCAACAAACGCTTCCGCCACGATCGATAAAAAGGTAATTCACCCCGGCCTCAGTAAAGATGCCTTCCATTGCCCTGGTGATGGTTGGAGTAAGGTGCGACATGCAGCCTGCGAAATAGACTACATCGGCAAAGCCGGGATGGCTGTTGCTGAGATAAGAAAAGGACGAAACCTGGCCTGATCCGATCTCCCTGCGTTTGATAAGCCTCAGCGAATCCACTTTGATCCCGACCGGGCAGGCTTCCTGGCAGCGGCCGCATAGCATGCACGTCATTGCAACGTTCTCGGGAATATACTGTTCTCTTTGACCGCGGATGAGATACACCGCCTGTATCCCGCTGATCCCCGCTGCAAAGTTAAGCTGGCAGGCATCGATACATATCCCGCAGCGTGAGCAGGAATTGGCTTCAAGGCTAGAAAAGCTGGATCCCCATTTCCTTGGCTGTATGCTGCAATGCCTGAAAACTATCAGCAGGAGTTCCGAGGGAATGTGCATATACCTGGAATTGGGAATCATGATGAAGAACAGTCCGAGCACCAGCGAATAAGACCACCAGAAATAATAAGCTATCATCTCGGCGGAACCTGGCGTTACTGAGACAAGAAACCTGCCAAGGTTTTGCGTGAGAAACCCGCCACCCCCTCCGAAGAAGCCCGCAGTATAACTTTCGGCAAGTAGCCTCATCGGAAAGATCAGCCAGAGACATGTAAGAGCAATACGGTCGAACAGGCTGTGATTCGTGGTTTGTTTCATCCCGAACCATTTCGACTGCTTCCGTTTGATCATGGCAAGCGCCAGCCCGCTCAGAATGAACAGTAGGATAAAGTCCATGATGAACCTGAAAAACGCAGGGACCGTGAATATCTCAAAAAACAGGACCAGCCGGTCGTGGATGAAAAACTTCAGGAAAATGGGATAATAGGGGGCGTTGATATGTGAGCCGTGGTAGATCCTTGATTCCAGGTTTCCGATCACGATAAGCAGAAACCAGCCAAGGGCAAAGCTCATATGCATATATCCCAGCATGGGATTTCGTTTCCATAGTTTCCTGTGGATGAGCGATTCGAGGAAGATCTCTTTAAGGGAGGCAAATATCTTGGATGGATTCCGTATCCCGGCCGATAATTTGACCTTGTCAACCGCAGGCAGTGCTTTGATCCATCGGTAATAATGCATGGCTATGCTCCAGGCTATATATATAAGCCCGAGACTGAACGGAAGAACGAATAAATTAAATTTTATCATCCCAATAGTTCAATAGCCCGGTTCATCGCCATGATCAGGTTCCTGAGGTTAACACCCCGCGGGCAGACCAGCTGGCATTTACCGCAGAACATGCATTTTTTCAGTTCGGCTTTAACGGACTCGACATCACCCCGTCGGATTATTGTATGGAGTTTACGGATGTTGAAATCGGTAAACCCTGCCGCAGAGCAGCTTGCACTGCAACTGCCACATCCAATACAAAGATCCAGCGAAGGTTCGATAGACCTGACCAGGCTGATATACCTGAAGTCGCCATGGTCATGATCAAGCTGTCGGTCCTTTGTTATAGTATATCCGAAGTCAGGCATACTCTTCAATGCTTGCTTTTAAATATTCCGAAGTCAGTGCAGCTGCAGCCCTGGCATCTGCTATCGCCTCGGTGACCGACACCGGGCCTTTCACGGCTCCTGCGAGGAAAACCCCGGGTATCCCGCTGAGGTTGTTTTTAATATGGCTGTCGGCAGGGTTGACGAAACCATCAGTCCCTGTCTTCAGACCTATCATGCCTGCCACGGATGCCGTGCCTGCAGCAGGCACAAACCCGGCAAGCAGGATGAGCAGGTCGACTGTCATCTTCAAAGGTTTCCCGGTCAGCGTGTCCTCCGTTCTTATTACGATGGAGCCATCAGGATTTTCGGCACATTCCGACAAACGCCCGCGGATAAAACTGATGCCCCATTTTTGCTGGGCCTCATAATAAAGCTCTTCAAAATTCCTGTCGTACATCCGCAGGTCCATATAGAAACTAAATACCACGGAGCCGGGATACATTTCCTTGAGTTCAATGGCCTGCTTGACTCCTGTAACACAGCATACCTTAGAGCAGTATAGGTTTCCCACTTTCTCATCCCTGGATCCCACGCAATGAATGATGCCAATGCGTTTCGGGATTTTCCCTTCGGCGGTAAGAATGCCTTTCCCTGATTTAAATTTTTCTTCAAGGTCTGCGGATGTGATCACGTTGTTATAAATGCCGTACCCGTATTCCTCTTTCCTGCGGGCTTCGAACAGGTCGAAACCCGTGGCAACGATCAGTGCATTGGCAGTAAAGTGTGATTTCATCACGGATCCTGAATCCTGCATCCCGCAGGTGACAGTAAATTCATTGTTTTGCCTGCTTATCCTGCTAATTGAAATCCCCTTGGCAACATGGACATCCTTCATCCCTTCCCCTGTGAATTCAAGTACTTCCGATGCCTTCCTTCGGTCAGGGAAAAGCCTGTCCCAGTGGGCCACATGTCCTCCTGTTTCATTTTCTTTTTCGAGGAGGGTGACCTCATAGCCCTGGCGGGCGAGCATTCCTGCTGCTGTCATTCCTGCAATTCCACCGCCAATAACGATAACGGACTTACCCATATCAATAAAATTTAAGGTGAGTAGGGGATTTGGGCTGGCCCATTGAGTTCCCGTCCTTGTCGAGAAATTTCTTCTCGGGGTCGTATGGGATGCCAATCTTATCTAGAAGAGGTTCAACAGGGACCTGGTGGACCTGGAGGCCGAGATCCCAGGGATCATATCCCAGGATGAGCCCGGCAAGTTCTTCGTAGGTCACCACGGGTATACCCTGGCCGCCTTCACCGTAGGTGGTGCCTTCCATTTCGGAAATGGCATATTGCCAGCGGTCAAGAAACATGGGGCAACCCGGGCAATTGGTGAGGATCAGTTCGGGTTTATAGGGTTTCATCGAATCAAATTTCTTTTTTGAAGCTGATATTGAATAGCCCCGGTTCGCTTTTACGAGGTATTGTCTGAAGCCGAAACCGCAGCAATGCCGGCGTTCGGGGTAATCGATGACTTCGCCTCCCCATTCTTCTATCATCCCTACGAGTACATAGGGATATTCGGCTCCGCCCACACCTTTGCTGGGGAACATCCTGGAATAGTGGCATCCTATATGTTCCACCACCCTGATTGGAGCCCCGGTAACATGGTTTACAAGACGGTATTTCCCTGCCTCGCTTATTTCTTTTCTGAGTTTAAATGTCACATCGCTGGCATGGGCCAGGTTTTCAGGTTTGACAAACTCCCGGCCTGTTGCGTTTTTCAGGTGACCCCTTATCTTTTCTTCAATTTCGGGAAAATGATGCCAGGTCTCAAGAGTCTCACTATAAAGGCCGAAGCTGGTGATGCAGGATGTGACGAAGTTCCTGTAACCGGCCTCGGTCATCAGTGCAAACTGCCTTGCCACCATGGTCATCGCTGTTTCAAAAGGGACGATGTCGGAATGGTACCCTATTCCCGAACAGGTGGTATGGGAGGGATTTTCGAAGACATCCTTTCCCATCTCCTTCATATACCTGAGAAAGGTTTTTTCGGCTCCGGGGAAGAAGTTCTGCCTTACGCAACTCCTGACGTAAAAGTAATTGTCTTCAGCAATCTCCTTCTGGTAGTCATTCCATATCAGTCGTTTGCCTTCAATTTTCATGTTTCAGTAGTATGATTTTTGTTTACTGCAGTATATATGTGTCGGATGTAGTCATTCTGAAGGCTGTCGTCAAGCTGCATTCCCATCTCCTCAGCTTTTTGTTTTGAGAAGGATTCGATTTTTTCGAACCTGGAGGTTGCACCGGTTTCATCAAAGATCTTTTTGATCTCATCGAGATCTTCCTGCGGAATGGCGCGGAGAACTCCCGGCCCGGCTTTTTTGTAATTGGCGCCAAGCCTGTCCATGACTTTTTCGATGTTCTGGAATTCCCATTCCCATACAGGGCCCTGTTCGGGATGATTTTCGGGCGTGATCTGGGAGGGATAGAGGCAATAACCGTATTCAAGGATCCAGTGGCCCACTGTTCTTTTGATTGCAAGCTGCTGCCTGCCCTTTTCAGATTCAACGAAGTATCCCATCTCCTGCGAAAGGGAGCGGAGGGCAGTAATGAGCAGGCCCGGAGCATTATTTCTCGGGCACCTGGTAACACAAGACATGCATTCCCCGCAGTACCAGATGGTATCGCTTTTCAGCAGCTCTTCTATCTTTTCATCATCCCTGGTCTGGAGGATGTCAACCAGTTTCCGGGGCTGGTAATTGTAAAATTCAGCAGCGGGGCAGATCGCTGTGCAGGTCCCGCAGTTAAGGCAGGCGGTAAGGCCCTCGACAAAGCGGATATCCTGCCTCAGTTTTTCGTATAAAGCTCCCATGGTATAACAAAGATATTAAAAAGGATCATTTGAGAGTAAAAGCGTAGCTCAGAAGGTTGCACCCCATCTGAAGTGCTTTCAGCCTGGTAGGTTCACTGTCATGATGAACCTCAGGATCTTCCCATCCGTCTCCTAAATCGCATTCATAGGAATAAAACACAACCAGGCGGCCTTCCCAGACCAGGCCGAAACCCTGTGCCGGTTTGCCGTCGTGCTCATGGATCTTGGGTAAGCCATTCGGGAAATCAAATTTCTGGTGGTAGACGGGGTACGAAAAAGGTAATTCCACCAGTTCCAGCTCGGGAAAGATAAGTTTTAGCTGGGGCCTGATGAATTTATCCATGCCGTAATTGTCGTCAATATGCAGAAACCCGCCGGCTATCAGGTATTTTCTAAGGTTTTTGGCTTCCTGCTCCGAGAAGACCACATTCCCATGGCCCGTCATATGTACGAAGGGATAATTCATGATCTCCGGATTCCCTGCCTCAACGGTTGCAATCTCTTCGCTGATGCTGGTTCCCATGCTCTTGTTGGCGAATTTCACAAGGTTAGGAAGTGAGGTAGGGTTGGCATACCAGTCTCCTCCTCCGCTGTATTTCAGCAGTGCGACCTGGTATGATCCCGGTGAAAATGAAGTACATGATAAGCCCAGGATCCCCAGGAAAAGCATTGCTGCCAGTTTGTTCTTCATTTTTCTCATTCCGGAATTCATAGTTTACATTTTGTTGATCAGGTTCATCGCAGCTGTGACATATACCCCGGCTGTTTCAGTTCTCAGCCGGCTTTCGCCCAGGCTTACGGGCAGATACCCTGCCTTGACAGCATCTGCAATCTCCTCAGCAGTAAAGTCGCCTTCAGGCCCGATCAGAACGACTGCGTCATGAGCTTTGGTATATACCTTCTGAATTTCCTCCTCTTTCCCGCTTATGCAGGTTGCAATAAACCTTTTCCCGCTTACGGGTTCCTTTAAGAAATCTTTTAAGCTGGCAGCGGCATTCAGCAAAGGCAGCCTGGTTTTAAGCGACTGTTTGACAGCTGAAACAAGGATCCTCCTGAGTCTTTCATCGTTAACTCTGTTCCTTTCGGAACGCATGCAGAACAGTGGGGTGATCTCATCAATCCCGATCTCTGCCGATTTCTCAAGAAACCATTCGAACCTGTCGGAATTTTTAGTCGGGGCAATGGCGATATGAAGCCTGAACCCTTTTGAAAATTCGCTTGTATGTGTAGAAAATATTGCTGCAGAAACACATCCTGAGCTTGTGCCTGATATCTCAGCGTCGTAAAGGTTCCCTTTGCCATCGGTCACGTGAATGATATCGCCAATGCCAAGCCTTAGCACTTTGAGACAATGCTTTGACTCATCCTCATCAAGCCTGATGAGGCCGTTTCCGACAGTGTTGCTGAAAAACAGTATCATTAAACGGGCCCGGAATTTTAATGAACCCCTTAGTCGATAACGATCTTTCCGGCTTTTGTACCGTTGTTTCCAGTCAGCCTTACAAAATAAATTCCTTTTGCCAGGCCTCTAAGGTCGATTGTCTCTTTCATGGATTTCCTGCTTTCCTGGATGTTCCTGGTATAAACTTCCAGGCCTTCGGTTGTTAATATGCTCAGGTGCTGTGCCTCGGTGCATACCTTGCACTCAAGTGTAAACAGTCCGTGCGAAGGGTTCGGATAAATGGATATGCCATCAATGTCAACAGCTTGCTCCCTGATACCGACTTCTCCCTGTATGAGTATATCACTTAAATAAAGGTTGTTCCCGTTCCTGTTATAGGATTCGAACATCAGCTTTATATTCGATTTCCCGGCGTAAGCAGCGAGGTCAATGGTATAACATCCTACGCCATAAGAACCTCCGCACCAGTCATTGGAGCTTTGGGGGACAAATGAAGTTGCTGAAGGAGGAGCTGTAACAAAATTTGTAGCAGTGCCGTCGGGACCCTTTGCCCATATCCTGATCCAGGTCATTCCGCAGTCTTCAGAGATCTTGATGATCAGTGAATCCTTGATCGAAAGCCTCTGTGCATAAGCATGCCTGAAACTCAGTTCGATGGGAGGGGTAGAAGGCATCAACAGAGGAGGGCTGATAAGCTGATCACGACGGCCGACGTATGGATAATTATATAAATTCATTCTTGCGGCTTTGCTTCCGGTTGCTAGCCCTGGCACTGTAATTGTATCCCAGGTCAAGTCATTTTCCGGATTTACCACAGTCCAATGATGGTCGGGGAAACCTCCTGCAAAATTTTCGTGGAAAGCAGTGCTGTAACCTCCGTTCAGTATGTATTGCGTTTTTGTGAGGGAGCCCGGGCCGTTAGAGTTGGTGGCAGTAAGTTTTACGTCATACGGACTAAAAATATTGAAAACGACCTGTGGGTTCTGATCTGTAGCCGAAGTGCCGTTAACATAGGTAACGGCGTCGGGGGTGAATTGCCATGACCATGCATTGGGGCAATACTGGGTCAGGTCGGTGAACTTTACCGTATCTCCAAAGCAAAGCACCTGCTTGTCGGATGCAAAATTAACTGCAGGCATCAGTGTATTGCTAACGGTTATATAAGCTGTCTTGGTAATACTGTCTGTTGAAAATTCATTCCAGCATTTAAGTTTAACCGGGTAAGTGCCCGGACTGCTGTACACTATGCCCGAGGGGTTTTTCAGGTTTGAACTGCCCGGGCTTGCCCCGTTGAAAGTCCAGCTCCAATATGTTGGAACTCCTGCTGAGAGATCTGTAAAAGTGACGGGGCAACTCGGGGGAATGACGGTCTGGTTGGCTGCGAAATCCGCAGTAACCGGAGCATGGTACATATCGGAACCCCAGAGCCCTCTTCCGTATGAGCAGGCTTTGATATTGTCCTGCGAGACAGAATCATTGTCATATTGTATCTCAAGTTCAGTTATCCTCGCACTTGCAGGAAGCCCCTGGCTGAAAGAGATCCATCCGTTGGTGAATGCGTCTTTGTAATACACCCCTGCATCGGTTCCCACATACAGGCCTTCGCTTGCATTTTTATAATAAGCAATGGTACTTACATGAACAGCAGGCAGGTTCCCTGTAATTTCGGTCCATGACATTCCTTTGGTTGTTGATTTATAAACCTTGGTCCCCGAGGTCAGGTAAACGATGTTTGGATCGGTGGGATGGGTTGCAATGGATGTGGCAGTCATCGGCGATGGCAGGTAACTTGTGATATTAAGCCAGGTGGGGCTTGCATCCTGGCAGTTATCAGAGCGGAAGAGTTTGCTGTCGGAACGTGCTGCAAACAGAATATTGCTGTCGGCCGATGAGTGTTCAAGAACAGCCAGGTCACTCCCGTTGGACCCTGCAAGGTTGTCGGATATTTTTGTAAAATGGACGGTCGCACCGGGAAGCACATTAGGTGCCCTCCAAATGTTTTTAAATCCTATAAACATACTACGGTGGTTGGATTTGCTAAGGACGAATGGGGTGACCCATGCTCCGCTTTCGGTGATGCCGTTTACGCCGTTCCCGGCAATATGGGCTTCGCTTGCATTATTATACCTGCGGTAGAGGTCACCGTAATAGATTGTATAAAAAGTATAGGCAGCATTGGTATAATCAATGGCACATTCCATTCCGTCACCACCCCCTGTTGCAAGCCAGCCGGAGCCTGTATACGTATAGGTGCCGTTATCCTGGAATCCGTTGATGACTTTGTTTTTTGCTGTCTGCGCCACACCCAGCTTATAGATCTGGCCTATGGTCATGGTCTCTGTATGATATGTCCAGGAGGTGCCTGCGTTGGCAGAGGTCCATAATCCTCCGTCGTTACAAGCATAAAGATTCCCGTTGACGGGAGAGAATGAAAGCATATGGCAGTCGGCATGAACTGCAGGTGCGCTGCATCCACCATACCAGTGGGAACAGATAGCCCAGGAGGTACCCCCGTTAGTGGATTTCCAGCAGTCAACGCCGCCCACGAAAACCATTTCGGCATTGGCCGGGTTTACTGCAAGGGCCAGGTCATACCATCCCTGCCCGCCTGAGCCGGATCCGTCGCAGGAACCATCAAGAATATTGGGAGTTGTGGAACGGGTTGCAAAATTCAGACCTGAATCGGTCGAACGGTAAAGCCCGAGGTATCCGCTTGAACCGTTAGAATAAAGGACGTATACATAGCTGGAATTGCCTGCAGTAACTGCGATAACTGCACGCTGGGCGCTGGTCGGCAGCCCTGAAGTTACCTGTGTGAATGTCAATCCATTATCGGTTGAACGGTAAAAATTGTAGTCTGCAACAGCATAAACTGTATTGGGATCCCCAGGTTTGAATTTTATGTCTTTAAAATTTCCGCTTCTCTGGTTTGTCCAGGTTGCCCCGCCGTCGGTTGTCCTGAAAACCCCACTGCTGGCAGCTGCCAGCATGATCATTGGATTTGTCGGATGAATGAGCATATTGCCGATTGTTGCATTTCCCATCCCTGTTTTAGAAGGAGCCCAGGTTAGGCCCGCATCAGTACTTTTATAAACGCCCATGCCGGGAGCATCACCGGCATCCCTGTCACCGGTCCCTATGAAGATTGTGCCGGGATTGGAGTAATCCACGACTATGGCCGAAACGCCAAGGGTTGGAAGGGTGTCTGTTGAAGTTGCCCAGTTCACGCCGCCGTCGGTTGTGTACCAGAAGCCACCCGAGGGAGCTCCTATGTAAAAGGTATTGGGATCAGTAGGATGATACCCGATATTATTTATTCTGCCCAGGCCTTCATACCCTGCTGGACCGGGTGATGGGATCACCGAAGGGCCAAGTGAAATCCAATTCCCGACCTGGGACTTCTGCGGGGTTTTGGTCGCCTTGTAAGCAGCATATGCATTCATCGTGGCATCAGGGGCGGGAAGTGAACCATCGGGATTGATACGGCTTTGCATCATGTACTCCCAGCGCTTGAAAACTTTCCATCCGCATCCTTTGGTGATAGGGCGATCCTTCCAGTAAGTGTAGAAGGCCCTCTGGGTCTTGAAAAAATTCTGGCTGGGATCCTGCATCATGCTTACCCAGTAAGGATAATCGGCAGTATCCATCCTGACGTTCTGGGATAACATTATCGAGGGTTTCCCGAATACAAAAAGCAGGAGGGCAATAAGGAAAAGTTTTTTCATGATGAATAAGGTTTATAACCTAGCAAAGGTACTAAAGAAAACGAAGTCAGGGTTGTGAATTTTGATCAGACTGTCACGGCAATCGGAGAATGATGAGATTGCAAATGAATGAGGCTTCTGATGGTAACATTGACGACTTTGATTATTTTTGCCCGATGACAGAACATGAAGTTCATAACAGGTGCTTTCATTGCGGAGAGGACTGTGTATCGGTAACGATAAAGTTTGAAGAGAAGCCATTCTGCTGCCAGGGTTGCCAGATGGTATATGAGATCCTCAGCAGGAGCAATTCGGGCGAGTATTATAAGCTAAGTGAATACCCGGGCGTTAAAAACAGTACCGGGGAGGCGGGTAAACGCTATGATTTTCTTGATAATGAAGAAATTAAAAAAGAGATACTTGATTTCTCAGATAACGGTGTGTCAAGGGTTAAGTTTTTCATCCCTAACATTCACTGCAGTTCATGTATATGGCTTCTTGAAAATCTTCACAGGCTTCAACCGGGAATAATGAGGTCAGTCGTACATTTTACCAAAAAGGAAGCCACCTTCACTTTCCGTGAATCTGAGATCACGCTGAGAGGTCTTGTAGAACTGCTGGCTTCGGTTAATTATGCCCCATACATTTCACTTGAGTCTATGGATAAGAGCCGTAATAAGAGCGTAAACCGTGGATTGTACTACAGGCTTGGGGTTGCAGGGTTTTGTTTCGGGAATATCATGCTGTTCAGTTTCCCTTCTTACCTGGCGGTGGATGATTCCGTTGAACAATTCATCCGGCAGAATTTCGGTATCCTGAACATCATTCTTGGGATCCCGGTTGCATTTTATTCGGGATCGGGATTTTTTATTTCAGCCTACAGGGGCTTGAAAAGGCGGTTTATCAGTATTGATCTGCCGATAGCAATCGGGATAATGGCCCTTTTCTTCCGCTCAGCCTATGAGATCATTTCCGGTACAGGACCGGGCTTCATGGATTCACTTGCAGGGCTGCTGTTTTTCCTCCTGATAGGGAAATGGTACCAGGGGTTGACTTACCAGGCGCTGTCATTTGAAAGGGACTACCGTTCTTATTTCCCGGTTGCCGTCACCCTGGTTTCTGACTCAGGCGAAGAAAGTATACTTCCCCTGAAGAACCTCAGGACAGGGATGAGGATTCTTATAAGAAATAACGAGCTTATACCGGCTGATTCCATACTAATCAAAGGAGAGGGCTCGATCGATTACAGCTTCGTAAGCGGAGAATCAGAGCCTGTGAAAAAAACTGAGGGGCAGAGAATTTATGCAGGGGGCAAGCAGGCCGGCCCTGCCATTGAGGTTTTGGTAGAAAAAGAAGTCACCCAGAGCAGGCTGACCGAGATCTGGAACCAGGAACAGGGAGCTGAATCAGGGCCTAACAAATGGGAATCGCTCATCGATGTGATCGGTCGGTATTTTACTGCCATTATACTGCTTCTCGCGCTTGTCACAGGGATCATCTGGTGGTTTATTAACCCTTCCCAGGCTGCCCTGGTGGTCACTTCAATCCTGATAGTCGCCTGTCCCTGTGCGCTGGCTATGACCCTGCCGTTTTCCTTTGGCGGGGCAATGAGGGTATTCGGCAGGAACGGATTCTACATCAAACGCAGCTCGGTTGTCGAGGCTCTTTCCCGCATCGATACTATCGTTCTTGATAAGACAGGCACTTTGACCAAAAACCATGACCTTGAAGCAAATCTTGATCACCTCGATCTCCCGGAAAATTACCTGGCCCTTATCAGGTCAGTGGCAAGGCATTCGACCCATCCGATCAGCCTGGCTGTTTACCAGACACTTCCGGGCATGAACACGATGCCGGTTTCGGGTTTTGCTGAGTATCCTTCGAAAGGAATTGAAGGAACTGCGGGCGGCCATCTCTTCAGGCTGGGCTCGGATGAATTCGTACTCGGCAGCAGGACTGCGGTCGGAGCTGCAGGGAGCTTGTATGTTTCAGTAGACGGAAAGCCATCAGGATACATTATATTAAAACACAAGTACAGGGAAGGGATGAAGGATGTACTCAATTCCCTTGGCCGGAAATATGAGCTGCACCTGCTTTCGGGGGATAATGATGCGGAATTTCAGGCTCTTATTGGATTCTTCCCTTCGAGGGAACACCTGAACTTTAACCAGAGCCCGCTGGAAAAACTTAATTATGTGAGGAAACTGAAGGCTGAAGGGAAAAGGGTGATGATGATAGGGGATGGGCTGAACGATGCCGGCGCCCTGCATGAGAGCGACTGCGGGATATCAATTGCAGATGATGTATACCATTTTTCACCTTCCTGCGATGCCATTCTTGAATCAAGGCAATTCAGGAAACTTGACAGCTTTCTCAGGCTTAGCAAAAACAGCCGCAGGATTGTCATCATGAGCATGATGTTTTCATTCTTTTATAACCTCATCGGTTTGAGTTTTGCGGTCACCGGCAACCTTACACCCATTGTTTCTGCTATATTGATGCCACTCAGCTCCGTGTCCGTTATCTCTCTCATTACCATTGCAATATATCTTGCTGCAGGGCGTGAAGGCTTAAATAAGGATTATTCAGTCTGAATATAAATATTAGATGTTTACAGTATTTCAGTATTTTAATCTTGGAATTCTGATCACGATGTTCTTAAATTTGTTTCTCACAGATTTTTTTCTCGTGAACGTCATCCTTATTCTTGTTGGTTTCAGTCTGATGGTTGCCCTTGTCGGCCTTGCCGCTTTTTTCTGGTCGGTAAGGACAGGGCAGTATGATGATCCTTATGGTTCATCAGTAAGGATATTATTTGATGATGAGCGGCCCGAAGAATCTGACTCCAAGGCAGCGGATGCCACTCCAAGCGCAAGTCCAACCAAGAAAATATAAACATGGAAAATCAAAAATTTTACTACGACAACAAATCTGTCAAGTTGTTCGCCTATGCCACTCTTTTCTGGGGTGTCATCGGCATGGTAGTAGGCCTTTTACTGGCTTTACAGTTCATATGGCCTCAGCTGACCTTCGGTATACCATATACTACTTTTGGCAGGATCAGGCCGATCCACACGAATGCGGTAATCTTTGCATTCGTCGGAAACGGCATGTTTTGCGGGATTTATTATTCCCTGCAGCGCTTATGCAAAGCCCGGATGTTTAGCGACATTCTCAGTAAGATCCATTTCTGGGGATGGCAGTTGATCATTGTTGCTGCTGCCCTCACATTTGCTTTCGGCTTCACCACGGGGAAGGAGTACGCCGAACTTGAATGGCCCATCGACATCCTGGTCGCCGTGATCTGGATTGTTTTCGGCTGGAACATGATAGGCACCATCATTAAGCGCCGTACAAGGCATATTTATGTTGCCATCTGGTTTTATCTTGCCACTTTCGTTACCGTTGCAGTGCTTCATGTTGCAAACAGCATTGAGATCCCGGTGACATTTTTCAAATCATACATTGTATATGCCGGAGTGCAGGATGCACTGGTTCAGTGGTGGTACGGGCATAATGCGGTTGCCTTTTTCCTTACAACGCCTTTCCTTGGACTGATGTATTATTACCTGCCCAAGGCTGCAAACCGGCCGGTTTATTCCTACCGATTGTCGATCGTACATTTCTGGGCCCTGATCTTCCTGTATATCTGGGCAGGCCCCCACCATCTAATTTATTCAGCTCTTCCTAACTGGACGCAGTCACTTGGTGTTGTGTTCTCGGTGATGCTCATAGCTCCTTCCTGGGGCGGTATGGTGAACGGACTTCTGACACTCCGTGGCGCATGGGATAAGGTGCGTGAGGACCCGGTTCTTAAATTCATGGTGGTTGCAGTGACCGCTTATGGAATGTCCACTTTCGAAGGCCCGATGATGTCGACCAAGACAGTGAATGCAATATCCCATTTCACTGACTGGACAGTAGGCCATGCACATATAGGGGCGCTTGGGTGGAACGGTTTTATGACCTTTGCAGTTCTTTACTGGCTGCTCCCGAGGATATTCAGGACAAACCTGTATTCGAAAAAGCTTGCCAACACGCATTTCTGGATTGGAACCCTGGGTATAGTTTTTTATGCAGTACCTCTTTACTGGGGGGCAATCACCCAGTTCCTGATGTGGAAAGAATTCACTCCTGAAGGCTTCCTGAAATATCCCAATTTCCTTGAAACCGTTACCCAGCTGAGGCCCATGTATGCAGCAAGGGCCATCGGGGGCGCATTATATATCGGAGGTGTTGTGCTTGGTGTATATAACCTTATTATGACCGTTCGCCAGGGTGATTTCCTCGCAGACGAAGCCGCGTCGGCACCCGCCATGGAATCCATTTCAGGAAAACGTGCAGCAGGCGAAGGAGCTCACCGCTGGCTCGAGCGCAGGCCCATACAGTTCACTATAATTGCTCTTATCGCTATTCTCATCGGGGGGATCATAGAGATAGTACCGTTGTACCTTATAAAAACCAACATCCCGACCATTGCAAGCGTAAAACCCTATACACCTCTGGAACTTCAGGGCCGTGACATTTACGTGAGGGAAGGCTGTTATACATGCCATTCCCAGCAGGTGAGGCCTTTCCGCTCCGAAACCGAACGTTATGGCCAGTATGCCAAAGCAGGCGAATATGTTTATGACCATCCTTTCCAGTGGGGTTCCAAACGCAACGGGCCGGATCTGTCGAGGGAAGGTGTTGTGAACGGAAAGCAATACAAGCCGAATTCATGGCATTACAATCATATGTTGAATCCCCAGAAACTCAATGCGCAGTCCATAATGCCTGTTTACAAATGGCTGATCGCCGATGACCTGGATATCAGTACAACACCCAGGAAGATCAGGGTGATGCAGATGCTCGGTGTTCCTTATCCGGAAGGTTTTGATCAGATTGCCAATGACGACCTTATGAAACAGGCATCATCAATATCTGCAGACCTTAAGACCCAGGGAATCGACTGTGCCCCGAACAAGGAGGTCATAGCCCTGATCGCATACCTTCAGAGACTTGGTGTTGATATTCACTCGGCAGGCTTGCCTGCCGCTGCTGTCGCCGGATCAACTGTTAAATAGCAACAGCCATGTTCAGCGAGATTTTTCAGTCGGTAAACGGCATCAATTATTACGGCCTTATCTCAACTGTTATCTTCTTTGTCTTCTTTGCTGCGGTCGCATTGCACGCATTTTCAATGAAGAATGAAGAATTGTCGGATTTCAGCCGTATGCCGTTCGAGGATGATACAAAAGATTCAAATGATGTTTAAGATTTAAAAATATTACCATGGAAATCAATGATAAAAATCCAGTTGAAAAAGATGAACTGACCGGTGATAAACTGCTGTCGGGGCATGATTATGATAATATCAGGGAGCTGGACAACCGCCTGCCAAAATGGTGGTTGTGGTTATTTATCATCACTATTGTCTATGCGGTGATTTATTTGTTCGTATTTGATGTGATCAAGGTTGCTCCTCATCAGGAGGAGGAATACAACAAGGAAATGGCTGCTGCTGCCTCTCTTGCTCCTGTTGCGCAGGCAATGGCTTTTGATACACTTATAGCTCCTTTGACGGACCAGCCGGCACTTGAAGCAGGCAAGGCAATTTTTGACAAGAATTGCGTGGTTTGCCACAAAGCCCAGGGGCAGGGTCTAGTAGGGCCTAACCTAACCGATAACTTTTCCATTCATGGATGCAGGTATTACGATGTTGTGACTGTGATTGCGAACGGTGTTCCTGAAAAGGGCATGATATCCTGGAAAACCCAGCTTACCAAAGATCAGATCCTGCAGGTTGCAAGTTTTACAATGACCCTTAAGGGGACTAACCCTCCTGATCCCAAAGCACCGCAGGGCGACCCCTGTAAATGATATGAAACCGAATGATACTCAGCAAAGCTTTCGCGACAGGCTTTATACCATCGATGAAAGCGGTAAACGCCTTTGGGTTTTTGCAAAGAAGCCCAAAGGTATTTTAACCACCTGGAGGAATATTGTTGGGCTCATCCTCCTGGCCTTCTTTTTTATTGCTCCATTTGTCAAGGTGAAGGGAGAGCAGTTCCTTCTGTTTGATTTCCTCAACAGGAAATTCGTGATTTTCGGTTCCCAGTTCTGGCCCCAGGATTTTAACCTCTTCTTCATTGCCATGATCGCCATGATAGTGTTTATCATCCTGTTTACTGCAACATACGGCAGGATCTGGTGCGGGTGGGCTTGTCCGCAGACAATATTCCTGGAAGTGATCTTCAGGAGGGTTGAGTACTGGATTGAGGGGGACTTTCAGAAACAGAAGCAGCTGGATGCAATGGATTGGAACGGAATCAAGATCTTTAAAAGGAGCCTTAAACACATCATTTTTTATGTGATCTCTTTCGTCATAGGGAATCTATTCCTGGTTTACATCATAAGCTCTGACGCCTGGTTCAGGCTGATTACCGATAAGCCTTCGGAACATATCGCCGGTCTTATCATAATGGCCGTGTTCTCTTTTGTATTCTATTTCATTTTCTCATGGTTCCGCGAGCAGGTCTGCACTATTGTCTGCCCATACGGCAGGCTGCAAGGGGTATTGCTCGATCCATCCACAGTAGTGATCTCTTATGATTACAAAAGGGGAGAAGAGCGGAGTTTATACAGGAAATCGGAAAACCGTAAGGAAAGTCAAAAAGGGGATTGCATCGATTGCCGTCAATGTGTTCATGTATGCCCTACCGGGATCGATATCAGGAATGGCACACAGCTCGAATGCATCAACTGTGCCTGTTGTATTGATGCATGCAACGAGATGATGAAGTCGGCGGGGTTCAGACCCGGCCTCATATGTTATTCATCCGAGAAAATGATAGCTGAAGGCAAGCCCTGGAAATTTACTGTTCGTTCGGCGGGCTATACAACAGTGTTGATAGCTCTTCTTGCGGTTTTCGGTTATTTCCTTGTTGGCAGGAATCCTGTAGAAGCCACAGTGATGAGATCTCCGGGGACGCTTTTCCAGGATATGGGTGAGGGGAAGATAGCCAACCTTTATGATATTAAAATAGTGAATAAGACCATAAATGATTTACCTGTACAGATAAAACTTGTCTCCGGCCGGGGCGAAGTAAAGATCATCGGTAAAGAGCCTGTTATTAAAAAGCAGACAGTGGGGGAGGCGGTGTTCTTCATTATCCTTGATAAGAGTGACATTCCGAATGGCAAGCTTGAACTGAAGGTTGGAATATTCAGCGGGGGTAAGGAGTTGGATGAGACAAACGCAACTTTTTTTGGACCTGAAAAATAAAAGAGATGAAATTCAACTGGGGTACCGGGATTTTTATATTCATTATTCTTTTCATGTCGGCCTGTGCAGCATTTCTCATTTTTGCAAACAGGCAGGACAATTCTCTTGTCGAGAGCGATTATTACGCCAGGGGTCTTAAGTATGAAGATGTGATTCAAAAGATGAGAAATACCGCTGCCCTAAAAGAAGCACCTGGCTTTCAGTTTGAGAAAGGGTGGCTTGACATAAGATACCCCTCGGATATGAAAGGCAAGGTAGTTAAGGGATCGGTTTTTCTTTACCGGCCATCCGACAGGAAGCTTGACTTTGTCGTCCCCCTGGCATTTGATACAGCATTACTCCAGCATATCCCATCGGCAAGCCTGCATAAAGGCAAGTATATTATCAAGCTCGACTGGACAATGAACGACAAGTCCTTTTATTTCGAGAAAGAAATATATGTAGAATGATAGTATACCTTCAGGCATTGTTAATAGGACTCCTTGGGAGCCTGCATTGTGCCGGGATGTGCGGCCCAATAGCCCTGGCGCTGCCGTTAAGGCAGACCGGATGGAGAACGCGTCTTGCAGGCAGCATGCTTTATAATTCGGGCAGGATCTTAACCTATTCCGCTATGGGATTATTGCTTGGCCTGCTTGGGATGGGGCTTTTTATATGGGGAATTCAAAGGTGGGTATCGATAGTGCTTGGATCCTTCATGATTTTATGGGTAATCCTTTCAGTCTTTCTCAACCGTCAATGGATGCAGGCCAGCCTGCTGGGCCTGGTTTCAGGTTATAAAAAGATCTTCGGAAGTTTTTTCAGCCGCCGTACGTATAGCTCTGTGTTTATTATCGGGCTGCTGAACGGTTTGTTGCCTTGCGGCCTCGTTTATATAGCACTTGCGGGGGCGGTTGTCAGTTCAGGTCCATTTGAAGGCGCCTTTTACATGTTCTTTTTCGGCCTGGGAACAATGCCTGTCCTGCTTGCTGTGACACTCGCAGGTAATGTGATAGGGTCGAAATTCCGCAACCTCGTTAAAAAGCTGATCCCATACCTGATCCTGATCATTGGGATACTGTTCATCCTGAGAGGACTGAACCTGGGAATACCATACATCAGCCCGAAGATGGATACTAAAACTGAAGTACCCGCCTGTTGCCATGGAGAATAATTGATGATAATTTCACAAATGAGCTTATTTTTGCAAAAACTTAACAATAGTAATCCAAATTAAACATCAGAAGTATGAAACGAATAGCTATTCTTTTGGTATCTGTTTTCGCAGTTGGAATGATCTTCTCGTCCTGCGGAGGCGGAAGCCAGCCCGCTACCGGTGAAAAAGCCGCAGGCACCATCCCTGCCGACATCCAGGCAATGATGCCCAGGGGTGAGCAGATCTACAAGACCAAATGTGTTGTATGCCATCAGGCAACAGGCTTAGGCGTTGAGAACGTCTTCCCTCCGCTTGCAAACGCAGATTATCTTCTGGCCGACAAAGTGAGGGCTGTTGCCCAGACACTTAACGGCTCAAAAATTGAAATGACCGTTAACGGAAAGAAATACACCCAGGAGATGACTCCCCAGGTTGATACGAAGGAAGATGCCGTAGCGGTAATCAATTATGTACTCAATAACTTTGGCAACAAGGGCGGATATGTGACCCTTGATGAAGCAAAATCAGTCGAGATCAAACCCCGCACAGCTGCTCCACCAGCCAAATAAGGAATTTTAGTTCAATAAAAAAGCCCTGTTTTGCAGGGCTTTTTTATTGAACTTTACCAGCTTCCGCCGGCACCGCCTCCACCGAAGCTGCCTCCGCCGAAGCCTCCGAATCCGCCTCCTCCACCGCCGAAGGAGCCCGATCCCGAAGAAAAGTCGTTCCAGTTTCCGCTATGGCCCTGTCCCATAGAGCCAAGCATCCATAATCCCATCCACCAGGGAAGGTTTTTCCCTACCGAATGTGAACTGGCACGTCCTGCGCGGATAGCAAACAGGACAACCATGAGTATGATAATGGGGACAATCAGGCCCACAGGTCCTGCGTCATGTTTCTTTGAATACTGGTCGGCAGTGTACCTGCCTTTTGCAAGGTCAATGATCACCGAAGTGGCAGCGGCTATGCCCCCGGCATAATCTCCCTGCCTGAAAGCTGGTATCATTTCGTTGTCAACGATGCGCTTGCATACTGCATCCGGAATCGCATCTTCAAGCCCGTACCCTGAAGCAATATATGCTTCTCCTTTCTCAGTTGCGGTTTTCGGCTTGACAAGGATCATTACGCCGTTATTTTTGCCTTTCTGCCCGACTCCCCACTTTTCGGCCAGGCGGTAGGTGTAGTCAGCCGGGTCATAACCGTTGAGCGATTTCACCAGGACTACAGCGATCTGGGTCGAAGTTGAATCATTGAAGGCAACAAGCTTGCGCTCAAGCGAAGCGAGCTGGTCAGGGGCTAGAGTTCCTGTAAAATCGTTTACCAGGTGAGGTGGTGATGGCCTGCCGGGTATTTCCTGCGCAATTAAAGGCATTGTAAATGCCATCAGCAATATTATTGAATAGTGTTTCAGGGTTTTCATAAGGGCGGCTTAATCTTTTCCGAACGAAATATCGTCGGAAAGTTCATTTTTGTCATTTTCCTGGTGAGGGAAGTGTTTTTTAAGCTGCTCCCCTGCAGCCGAGATGGCATAAACCAGCCCTTCGGTGAATTTTTCTTCTTTGAAAAATCCAAGCATCCGGTGCTTGATCTCATCCCAGAAATTTTCAGGCAGTGCCTTATGAATCCCCTTGTCGCCAAGGATTGCAAACTTCCTGCTTTTCACAGCAAGGTAGATCAGCACACCGTTGCGGTGTTCGGTCCTGCTCATGCCAAGCTTCCTGAAAAGATAGGCAGCACGGTCAAGCACATCCTCTTTAAGATTGTTCTCGATATGAACGCGGATCTCACCCGATGTTTTATGTTCGGCTTCCGCAATGGCATTGGTTATTGCCTTTTGATGTTCCGGGCTGAAGAAATCCCTGGCTGTTGTGCCCATGAAAATGTGTTTTTAAGACTGTCAGGAAATAAGTCTTTTACAAGACCCGCCCCTTTGTTTTTGCCCGTTATCAAAACTTTACTTCGGGAGCTTTTTCAGCGCCCTGTACAGCCTTGAAAAATGCCTTTTCCTTAAACCCGAACATGCCTGCAAAGACGTTCGAAGGGAACCTCTTTACCTGGATGTTATAATCCTGGACCACCTCGTTGAACTTCATTCGCTCAACCGTGATGCGGTTTTCAGTTCCTTCAAGCTGGGCCTGGAGTTCGCTGAAATTCTGGGTAGCCTTCAGCTGCGGGTAATTCTCGGTCACCATCATAAGTCTGGATAATGTCGAACTGAGATTGTCCTGGGCGGCCTGAAACCTTTGCATTGAAGCCTCATCCAGATTTTTAGGACTGATCGTTACCTTGGTGGCACTGGCCCTTGCCTCGATCACGTCGGTCAGGGTTTTCTGCTCGAAATTCGCAACACCCTTTACAGTAGCTACCAGGTTCGGAATAAGGTCTGAACGCCTCTGGTAAACATTTTCAACCTGGGCCCACTGCTGCTGCACAACCTGGTCTTTCGTCACCAGGTTATTGTAAGAGCCCTGTCCCCATGAGAACAGAATAATTATTCCAACGACAACTACGATCAGGATGATCCAACCTTTACTGAGTTTCATGTTTTCTTTTTTTATTTTTATGATTTGGCGGGCCGTGAAAAACGGCCCGCCCTGATTTCGATATTGGCTTATTAGACGTAAAGATACTAAAACGTTACAATTCAGATACTCTCGACATTACGCTTTATAAATTCCGCCAGGTCCTTACCTTTCAGCAGGTTCTGCGACAGCATGGCAAGGTCGAAAAGCTGTTTGATGGTCAATGCCTGTTTCCCGCCATCGGGCTCAAGCAGCATCCTGCCGATTACCTGGTGGTTCGAATTCACCACGAGGTTGTATTTCTCGGGCATAGTCCCCATAAAACTGTATCCCCCGCCAAGGGCGCTCATGTCTTTCATCCTTCTCATAAATTCATCCTGGGTGATCATCATAGGAGCTTCCTTCTCGCTGAGACTTTCAAAAAGAATACTGAATTTCTCCTTGTCAATCTGCTTTTCCATCATTTCCCTGATGGCTTTCTGCTGATCTTCGCTGAGCTTTGAAGGCATGGACTCAGCTTTTTCAATGAGCTTGTCCACGGTGTTGGAGTCAATCCGTGTGAACCTCGATTTCTCAAGTTTCTGCTCCATAGTGTTCACGAAATGAGTATCGATAATGCCATCCAGCAGCAAAACATCATAACCCCTTTCCTTCACCGCATCTATAAAACTGAACTGTTCATCGGCATTACTTGCATAGAGATACACCAGGCTTCCGTTCTTGTCGGTCTGGGTATCCTTTATCTTCTTTTCGTATTCTTCGAAGGTAAAATACTTCCCTTCGGTATTCTTGAGCAGGCAGAATTTCTTCCCGCGATCATAAAAATCGGGTTCCGAAATGATGCCGTATTCGATGAACACCTTAATATCATCCCATTTGGCTTCAAAATCAGCGCGGTTCTCCTTGAAAAGGGATTCCATCTTATCAGCTACTTTCTTGGTGATATGATTGCTGATTTTCTTTACGTTGGGATCGGACTGCAGGTAGGAGCGCGATACATTCAGGGGAATGTCCGGCGAGTCAAGAACTCCATGGAGCAAGGTAAGAAACTCGGGTACAATACCTTCCACCGAATCAGTAACAAAAACCTGGTTGCTGTATAGCTGGATCTTATTTTTCTGGGTCTCCAGCGTTTTCTTGACTTTCGGGAAATATAGCACACCCGTGAGGTTGAACGGATAGTCAACATTCAGGTGGATATGGAACAGGGGCTCTTCGAAAGTATATGGATAAAGCTCGCGATAGAAGCTCTTGTAGTCCTCGTCTTTCAGGTCAACCGGCTTCTTTTTCCATAAAGGATCGGTATTGTTGATGATCCTTGGCTTCTCAATTTCCACTTCCTTGTCATTGCCTTTCTCATCTTTTTCACCTGGCACTTTTTCCCAGGTCTTCTCACTGCCAAAACGGATGGGCACTGGCAGGAACTTGCAATATTTTTTAAGGATCTCGAGGATCTTGAATTCTTCGATATAATCTTTTGAATCGTCGGCAATGTGCAGTATGATCTCAGTGCCTCGGTCTTTTTTCTTGCTCTCGTCCATGGTGTAATCGGGGCTGCCGTCGCATTCCCAGAACACCGGTTTGGTATCGCCTTCGGTTTTATAGGTCCTGGTGTGGATCTCCACCTTGTCGGAAACCATGAAACTTGAGTAAAACCCGAGTCCGAAATGGCCAATGATAGCATTCATCTCCGATTCCGATTTGGTTTTGAACTGGCTGATGAACTCTTCGGCGCTGGAGAAGGCGATCTGGTTTATATACTTGTCAACCTCTTCAGCATTCATCCCTATCCCCCTGTCCTTGATCGATATGGTCTTTCTCTTGGGGTTCACCTTTACCTCTATGGTCAGGTCTCCCAGTTCCCCGGTGAACTTCCCGATGGAAGCAAGGGTCTTTAACTTCTGGGTGGCATCGACTGCATTTGAAATAAGTTCACGCAGGAAAATTTCATGCTCCGAATAAAGGAATTTCTTGATGATTGGGAAAATGTTCTCAGTCTGAACATTGATCTTGCCTTTCTGCATAGTATTTATTGTTTTTGTTGTTATTGAATTTTCGGCTACGCCGGATGATAACTCAGGTCATCAGCTTTATTACCCGGCTGGCAAGGAGATGTACAAAGTGAGTGCCATTTTTTGCTTTCTGCCAAAATGACAATTATACTGGATGACTGGGTAACTGGGTGACTGGATGAAGTGATGGAATGGAAAATTTTTGCACATCCCCGGTGAAGGTGGATTAAAATTTCTATTTTTACATTGTCTTTGATGCTGAAAACTAACACCTAAAACTACGTATATGACTGCTATAGATTGGAAGAACTTGCCCTTTGGTTATTTCAAGACCGACTTCAATGTACGCGCTTACTGGAAAGATGGAAAGTGGAGCCCGTTGGAAGTTACAGATTCCGAATACATTAACATGCATATGGCGGCCACCTGCCTGCATTACGGACAGGAAGCCTTCGAAGGAATGAAAGCCTTTACGGGAGCCGATGGCAGAATCCGTATTTTCAGGATTGACGAGAACTGCAAACGCCTGAATAAATCGGCTGTCGGGCTGATGATGCCTGCCATCTCCCAGGAAATGTTCAGGGAAGCGGTGCTGAAAGTGGTCGGCCTGAATAAAAAATACATTCCTCCTTATGGTGAAGGAGCTTCATTGTATATCCGTCCTCTCCTGATCGGGACTGGCGCGGAAGTAGGTGTCAGGCCTGCCAGGGAATACATGTTTATGATCTTTGTGGGACCGGTGGGCCCATATTTCAAAGAGGGTTTCAATCCTGTTAAAATGCAGATTGTCAGGGATTTTGACCGTGCCGCCCCCCTTGGCACAGGTCATATCAAAGTCGGCGGCAACTATGCAGCCAGCCTCCGTGCCGGGGTTCGTGCACATGACGAAGGATTCGCTTCCTGCATCTTCCTCGATGCAAAGGAGAAAAAGTATATAGACGAAGCCGGCCCTGCCAATTTTTTCGGGATCAAAGGAAATACCTATGTCACTCCGAAATCCCAATCAATCCTGCCTTCAATTACCAATATGTCGCTTCGCACACTGGCTGAAGAGATAGGTATGAAAGTGGAAGTAAGGCCGGTTGCTGTTGATGAACTTGCCGAATTCGAAGAAGTAGGCGCCTGTGGCACTGCTGCAGTAATTTCTCCTATCTGCTCAATTTTCGACAGGGACTCCGACAAGGTCTACCAGTATTGCAAGGAAGGCAAAGCAGGGGAGAAGTCTTTAAAGCTTTACACTATGCTGCGCGACATACAGGATGGGAAAGCACCCGATAAGTATGGGTGGATAACTTTCGTGGAATAGTTGGCAGTCGGCAGTGGGTGAATTTATTTTGCCTTTCGCTTTTCGCCTTTAAATTTGTACATCGTACATTACCATAGGAGTTCGGCCATCTCTTTCTGCATCTTGCCGGCTTCTTCCCTTGCTTTTTCAGCAAAGTCAAGACCGTTTGAGGCATAGATGATGTTGCGGCTTGAATTTACCAGCAGTCCGCAGTCTTTGGTAAGCCCGTGTTTTGCAACTTCCTGCAGGCTGCCGCCCTGGGCTCCGACTCCGGGCACAAGCAGGAAATGATCGGGAACGATTTTCCTGATGCCTGCAAGCATCTCAGCTTTGGTAGCTCCAACGACATACATCATGTTTTCATCGCTGCCCCATTGTTTCGATCGTGTCAGTACCTGTTCAAACAGCCTTGTATCCTGGCTTGTGAAGAACTGGAAGTCTTCGGCTCCTTTGTTCGAGGTCAGGGCAAGCACTATGATCCATTTGGAAGGATAGGAAAGAAAAGGCTTTACTGAATCTTCTCCCATATAGGGGGCGACCGTTACGGCATCGAATTCCATACCTGATGAGGCTTTGTCGAACATTGCCCTTGCATACTGCTGGGATGTATTTCCGATGTCGCCCCTTTTGGCATCGGCAATTGTAAAGGCCTGACCGGGATAGGTATTATTAATATAGTTAATGGTTCTGGTAAGGCTTTGCCATCCTTTTACGCCGTAACATTCGTAAAACGCCAGGTTGGGTTTGTAGGCCACCGCCAGGTCGATAGTGGAATCAATGATGGCTTTGTTGAATTCAAAGATGGGATCTTCAAGATCTTTCAGGTGGGCCGACATTTTGCTGATATCGGTATCCAGCCCGATACAAAGGAAGGATTTTTTCTGTCGGATTAAATTGATTAGTTCCTGGCGATTCATTTTGTTTTGATTTTATTATTCCATGGGAAATATAACAAAACTTTGAGTTTTACTAATTTGTACATTGTACATGGTACATGGTACATGGTACATGGTACATCAACTCACTGCTTCCTTCAGTCTTTCAGCATTCTCAGCGAGCTGGAGGGCATCAATGAAAGGCTGCACATCTCCGTCCAAAACTACAGGAAGATTGTATATTGTCATGTTGATGCGATGGTCGGTAACACGGCTCTGGGCATAGTTATAGGTCCGGATCTTGGCCGAGCGGTCTCCCGTGGAAACCATGGTCTTGCGCTTTTTAGAGATCTCATCGAGATACTTCTGGTGTTCCAGCTCGTATAACCTGGTCCTGAGAACTTTCATCGCTTTCTCGAAATTCTTGATCTGGGATTTTTCGTCCTGGCAACTGACAACAATACCTGAAGGCACATGGGTAAGACGGATGGCAGAGTAAGTAGTATTCACACTCTGACCTCCGGGGCCTGAAGAGCAGAACGTATCCTTGCGGATGTCGGACTGCTTGATCTCAACATCGAATTCATCTGCCTCAGGCAAAACTGCCACAGTCGCGGCTGAAGTATGAACACGGCCCTGTGTCTCGGTCTGGGGAACACGCTGCACCCTGTGCACACCTGATTCATATTTCATCTGTCCGTAAGCTCCGTCACCCATAACGTTGAAAATAATTTCCTTGAATCCACCCATGGTACCTTCCGAGAAATCAATCAGATCAATCTTCCAGTGCTTTGTCTCACAATATTTTGTGTACATCCGGTACAGGTCACCGGCAAAAATACTGGCTTCGTCACCGCCGGTGCCGGCTCGTATCTCCACTACGGCATTCTTCCCGTCCTCAGGATCGGCTGGTATAAGCATCAATCTTACATCCTCTTCCAGCTTCTCTTTTTCGTTGTTCAGCGATTCCATTTCTTCCTTCGCCATAGAACGGAATTCCTCATCCTTTTCATTATAAAGGATGTCTTTTGTATGGTCAAGGTTTGCAAGAATATTCTTATACCTTTCGTAGGCTTCCATGATAGGTGTAAGTTCCTTGAAATCCTTGTTCAGTTTGATGTAGCGTTTCATGTCACTCACTACGTCAGGGGCACTCATCTCCTTCTGGATCTCATCGAACTTCAGTTTTATCGCTTCAAGTTTATCGAGCATAATCTAGGTTCCTCTTTGGGTCTGCAAAGGTAAGTAAAAATCATGAAAAGCGTGAAAGTCCTGATACGCTTGATGAATTGAGTAACTTTGAAGAGTATAAAATGATGAACCGGGGATAAAGAACAATCTTATGAAGTCTGTTATCACTTGTTTTTTTTTCTTGCTGACGTTCTGCTGGGCGGACGCCCAGTCCTATCCCGCGATCCGCCCCGACCGTCCCAGGATTTGGGCAGATTCAATGCGTTTTACCTGGATCAGAAACAACATGGGATCGGGAGAATGCCTGTCCACATACAACGATTTCCGCTACCGTTACGACAATTACTGGATTACCGATCCTCAATTGTACCTGAATGGAAATGATTCAACCCTCTGGACCTGGGACTGGTCGTCGCAATATGCAGCCAACGAAGCGGTATTTACCGCATTCCTGCAAAAAATCACCATCGAAGCTGTCATGCTCAAACGTTGCATATTCATCACCAATCGTTTCATACATACAATAGATACCATACATTTCCAAAATATGGAATGGTATGCAAAGGAAACCTTTTTACGGGAGCTTAGCGATGCGGGAGGGACAATCCTGGACTGGTGTTACTTATCATTGCCTGCAGATAAGAAGCAGAGGCTGGCCCAGAGCCTGTTCAAGCTGGATAAGGAGTTCATGGCAACTTACATTCTGTCAGGATCCGGCACCAGCTATGTGTCAAGCCATAATGCTTTGAATTGCGTGCAGACCATGCAGGATGCGATAGTTCTGTACAATGCCGACGGACTGAATCAGGCAAAAAATGATTCGGTGATGAATTGGTTTCAGGTGATCTATGATAAATGGAATAACGGCTTTTTCCCGTGTTACGGCTACTACAGGAATGCCAGCGGAGGATGGAACTGGGGTGCAGCCTATGCAATGTGGAGCCTTACCGATCAGTTCAAACTCTTCGACAATATGCTGTTCGGCACTACTAAAAACTATTATACCGACCTTTCCTGGGTTTTAAATTCCATCAACCAGTACTGGTATTTTATCCAGCCCAACCTGTATTGCATTCACCTGGGTGATGGCATTACCAATCTTTGGGCCGATAACGTGGTGTACCGCCATGCCTCGGTATACCAGGACCCGAGAAGCCGGTGGCTCGCCCAGGCATACAGTCAGCCCCAATATATGACCTGGACATACCCGGTTTTTGTCAAACTTCTTGACAAGGATTTTACCCTTCCGGCAATAGCAAAACCCGATCCTCCCCATTTCTGGCTAAGCGACAAGGTTGGGCTCGCAGTGGCCCGTACTTCCTGGGATAGCACGGGCACCATGGTTTGGTTTTTTAACTCATGGAGCAAGAAGGCCTCGCATGAGCACAGGGACAACAATTCTTTCGCTGTATACAAAAACGGACCTTTGCTGATTGATGCCGGCTACTATGATTCGTACGGTTCTTCGCACTTTATAAATTATTACACACGTACTATTGCCCATAATAATATATGCGTTTTCGATACCAGCGATGTTTACAACTACGGAACTACTACGCCGGTGAGCAATGACGGTGGACAGATATGGTCGGATCCCCTGGTTAATTACAACAGCATTTTCGATCCGCATTTCCAGAGGGGGCGTTGGGTGCAGTATGCAGAAGGGGCGGACTACCAGTATTGTGTTGCCGATGCAGCCTTGTCATATGATTCGCTTAAAGTGAACAGGTTCATTCGGAGGTACCTGTATTATAAATCGGATAAGATACTGGTCCTGGATCATCTTGGGATCAATAACCCCAACCATCAAACCCGGAAAGTAATGTGGATATTGCATTCGAAGGAACAACCGGCGATCAGCGGCAATGAAATTTCCTCACCTGTTCCCGGCCATCTTGAAGTATTCGACGGCACTGATTATTTCATTTCCAACGGTTCCGGGAATGCAGCTATCAGAACCCTTATCCCATCGTGTACACTCACCAGGCGAATCGGAGGGACAGGTTGGGAATATTGGGTAAATGGTACCAATTATCCTCCTTCCACGGATCCTGATACGATTTATTCAACGCCCGGCAAATGGAGGATAGAAGTGACTCCCCAGACCATGCATGATACCATGGTTCTGCTCCATACCATTAAGCTTGGAGATAATTCAATTCCTGCAGTTGCGGGCGGTATCCCAAAACAAAACCGGTTTTCGGTGGGCACCGATTGGGAGGACAATCTCTTTCTTTTCAATTCAAAAGGGATAACTGGTACCAGTTACCATAGGATGGATGCCGTTGCCGGCAGCCGCACGGTAGACGTTTTTGCGGCCGATCTTATACCTTCGAAGCCCTATTTCATCTTTGTCGACAGCATTCATGCGCAGGACGTGGCTGCTGATACCAGCGGTATCATCACATGTTCACTGGCTCTCGCCGGAGGCTTGCATTGTATTGAGATTACCAGTAACCCGGTTGGATTAAATTCTGCTAAGCCTGGCCGGGAAGTACTGTTCACGTTTTATCCTAACCCTGCCCCGGACCAGATAGTGCTGCTGCCTTCTGATTTGTCAAATGGACCTGTTGGTGTCTGTATTATTGACAGCCAGGGAAAACTTGTAAGGGAGTTTGAACTGAAAAAGAAAACGACGATCAGCCTTAAAGACCTTGAGCGTGGAATATTTGTTATAAGGGCGGTAAAAGGCAGCGTAATTCAGTTTGAAAAACTTGAACTGAAATAGACGCAGGATTAAAGCGGGAGGATCTTGTGATCAATAGTTAAACGTCCCGTGCTCTGAGACAATAGTGAGCTTCTGTAATGCCTTGGCGTTCACACGCCCGACCACCTTTGCCTCGAGGTTAAAGGATAGGGCGATTTCGATCAGCTTTGGAGCAATATCTCCCGGTACATACAGTTCCATGCGGTGCCCCATATTGAATACCCTGTACATTTCTTTCCAGTCAGTTCCAGACTGCTCCTGTATCAGCCTGAACAAAGGAGGGACAGGGAAAAGATTATCCTTAACCACATGAAGGTTATCAATAAAATGCAAGACCTTGGTTTGCCCGCCCCCGCTGCAGTGAACCATGCCGTGTACGTCGTTTCTGAAATTCTCCAGTATTTTTTTTATTACAGGTGCATAGGTGCGGGTAGGGGAGAGTATAAGTTTGCCGGTATTCACTCCATCGATTTCAGAAGGTTCTCCAAGGTTTTTTTTGCCTGAATAAACAAGATCTTCCGGGATAGCAGGATCGAAGCTCTCGGGGAAAGAGCCTGCATATTTTTTTGAAAGTACGTCATGTCTGGCGGATGTCAGCCCGTTGCTGCCCATCCCCCCGTTATATTCTCTTTCATAGGTTGTTTGTCCGGAGGATGCAAGTCCCACGATCAGGTCACCGGCTTGTATGCGGGAATTATCAATGACTTCGCTGCGCCTCATCCGGCAGCAAACTGTAGAATCAACAATAATTGTACGGACCAGATCCCCCACATCGGCTGTTTCACCCCCCGTTGACCATATGCCTATGCCGTACGACCTCATGGATTGAAGGAAGTCCTCGGTGCCTTTAATGATCTCAGAGATTACTTCCCCCGGAATCAGGTTCTTGTTCCTTCCTATGGTTGAAGAAAGAAGGATGTTGTCGGTGGCTCCCACGCATAGCAGGTCGTCGAGGTTCATGACTACCGCGTCCTGTGCGATTCCTCTCCATACGGAGCTGTCACCGGTTTCCTTCCAGTAGAGGTAGGCCAGTGAGGATTTTGTGCCGGCGCCGTCGGCATGCATGATGTTGCACCATTCGTCCTGACCTCCAAGGATATCAGGGATTATTTTACAAAAAGCGGCAGGGAAGAGGCCTTTGTCAAGATCCTTTATAGCGGAGTGAACATCTTCTTTCTGAGAAGAAACGCCCCTCCTGTCATATCTTGATGCATCATTCATAGATCAATCAAAGATCAGCTGGCCCTTGGCATCGTCGATTTTGAAAATTCCGAATTTCTTCAGAGTGTTCTCACCAAAAACAAACGACCCGTGTGCCTTGCTGTTCACTATCACTTTAAGGTCTTTGACGGTGTTTTTTGCAATACGCACTTCCTTAAGGGTGATAACCGCTTTTTCGCTGATGGTTTTTGCCTGGATGAATTTTGTTGCATCACCTTCAAAATCGTTCTTGTCGATCACTCCTTCTTTAAGTAACTGGAAGGCAAGGGCAGCGGTGATGTATAAATCTTTTTCGGCCGGATCATAAGTAAATGCAGTGCTGATGCCGTTGACAAAACAGAAGCCGGAATAAGATCCTTCCTTAAGCTTGGTTAGCATGGCGCCATTGACTTCGGGTGCGACCACGACCTCGATCTTGGGGGCAGCCTGGGTGCCTGATACATTTGATTTGGGCACGTAATCATTCCTGAGGATGGTAAATTCAGTACGCCGGTTCAGCTGGTGGGCGGCTTCCTTGACCGAGGTGTTGGAAAGGAGGTTGATTACAGAATCGGTGAGTACGGTGCCTGCTTTGAAGGTATAGCCTTCTCTCACATAATCCTTATTGAGAGTGCGGGGGACCCTTTCGCCATATCCTTTTGCAACAAGCCGGTCTGGTTCAATCCCCCTGGTGATAAGGTAATCAACAACGCTCTGAGCGCGTTTCTGCGACAGTATGTCATTACGTTCCTCACTGTCGCGGGAGTCGGTATAAGCTGCAAGTTCGATCACTATGGTTTCGTTGGCATCAAGGGTTTGGATAAGGCCCTGGAGTGAATCCTGGTACTGGGGTTTGAGGTCCCATTTGGCCAGGTCATAAAGAATGTCGGGTAATACGACAGGTTTTTTCGGAATGGGTTTGAGGACAAAGTTCCTGGTCAGGTCCTTGCCTTTTTCAAGTCCGACGGTAGTCTCGCGCCCTTTCTCATTGAAGTAGTCTTTCTTTGTGACAGTGATGTCATAGGTAGTGTTTGCAGTGATCTGCATTTTATTGAAGCTGTAATGGCCTTTTTCGTCGGTAGTGTATTTGAATGATCGGCCATTGGTGCCGGTCGCCCTGACTTCGGCGCCCAAAACAGGCAGTAAAGATTTGTCGTCGGTGACTATCCCTTCAAGGGTGTAATAAATCGGTGGGATCACAAAGGAATAGATGTCATCCCTTCCTTTGCCGCCCGGCCTGTTCGAGGTAAAAAGGCCTTCTTCAGATTCCTCGGCATTGAACACTATGGCTACATCGTCGGCTGCAGAGTTGATCGGGGGTTTCAGGTTCTCGGGAGTGGTCCATTTACCTTTGGAGTAAACTGAACGGAAGATATCCATTCCACCCATGCCCGGCCATCCGTCGGAAGCAAAGTAGAGAACACTGTCGTTCCTTATGAACGGGAACAACTCGTTGCCTGGGGTGTTGATAGCAGGCCCGAGGTTTTCCTTGATCCATTTACCTCCCTTTTTGCTGGCTCTCCAGATATCTTTGCCTCCCTGCCCTCCCGGCAGTTCAGCCGAAAAATAGATCACATCACCTGATGCTATTGAAGGATGGCCATAAACGCTGGTGCTGTCCCCGCCAAGGTCGACCTTTTCGGGATCGCTCCAGTTACTTGTTCCTGTACGGCTTGAAACGAAAATCTGGCACCCGTTCTTTTTCCTTGAGTCGTTATAGCAACGAGTGAAGTAGAAATGTGTAAACCTGGAGTCAAACTGCCCGACCCCATCGTTGGTCTTGGTGTTCAGCATGCCAGCCTGATCAGCAAGAACCGGTTTGCTCCATTCTCCCTTCCTGTCTTTCCTGGATAAATAAAAATCCGAGAATTTAAGCCCGGTCCAGTTATCGATGTCTTTCCCGTTTGAAGCATCACGGTCGGAGGTAAAAAGAATAGAGCCAAACTTCTTATCGGCATAGGCCGGGGCAAAATCATCTTCTTTGGAGTTCAGGGGCTTTTCCCATTTGACATTATATTTTGAAGGATTGGCAATCCATTCCTTGGCCATCTTGCAGCTCGCTATACCCTGCTCCCCCCTGGGATCTTTTGGAGACAGGTCTTTATAAGCCTGGTATTGTTTGATGGCTTCATCGTAGTTCCCGTTTGCCTTCAGCGCATTGGCATAATACAGAAGTACCCTGGGCTCATCCTTGATGAATTTGACGTTGTTCAGAAGGCGTTTATAGGCTGTTTCGGCTTTCTTGGTATTATTCATCATCCTGTAGCATTCGGCAATGCGGAAGGATATCCTGTCACGTTCGGTCTTATTGTTCTTGACTTTGGATGAGGCTTTCTGGTACTTCTGCAGGGCGGTGAAATACAACTGATCGGCAAATGCATCATCGGCGGCTTTTGTAGCTTTATTCTGAGCCATGGCCGGCATTGTAAAAGAGAAAAGAAGGATGAGGTACAGGAAAAAGGTTCTCAGTTGCATTACAGGATGATTGGTAGCTGGAATAACGTACAAATATAATGAAAAGTGTAATTACCCACGTGTCAAAATAAAAAAGGCCACCCCGTTACGGAGCGGCCTTTCAGCTGTAATCAATCTATGAAAAAGCTAATGTTATTTGGTTTTTACTTTGGCCTGAAGCTCTTTCTTGTCCTTGCGGCGTTTCTGCCACATTATAATATCGTAAGCAACAGGGGTGGCATTGAATACCGATGAGTAGGTCCCAGAGATGACACCAACGAGAAGTGCAAAGGTAAAACCGCGAAGAACTTCACCGCCGAAAATAAAGATCACTACAAGTACCACGATGGTTACACCTGAGGTATTGACGGTTCGCCCAAGTGTCGAATTGATAGCGGCATTGATATTGTCGGCCAGGTCACGTTTCGGGTATAATGCCCGGTATTCACGGATCCTGTCAAAGATAATAACCGTATCCATGATTGAATAACCGATGATCGTAAGAAGTGCTGCAATGAACGACTGGTCAACCTCCATGCTGAAAGGCAGGATGCCGTGGAACAGTGTAAACATGGTGATGATGATCAGGGTGTCGTGGAACAGTGAAACAACACCTCCGAGGCCAAACTGCCAGTTCTTGAACCTTAATGCAATGTAGATGAAAATAATAAGGAGTGAGAAGAACACTGCAAGAATTGCCTGCCTGATCAGGGCATAACCGATAGTGGGGTCTACCCGCTGTGAACTCATTTCACCAATTGCCTTCCTGGGATCCGATGCTTTGAACTCCTTGAATGAGATAGGGGTTTTATAGAAACCTTTGACACCTTCAAAAAGTTTTACATTGACGATGGAGTCGGCCGTAGTTGTACGTTCGTTGATCATGTATTTGGTTGTGATCTTGACCTGGTTTGAAGGTCCGAAAGTTTTTACTTCAGGGAATTCTTTCAACACCTTTCCGAGGGATGCACGGATATCGCCGGTCTGAACAGGTTCGTCGAAACGTACAATATAGCTTCGGCCGCCAGTGAAATCGAGCCCGGGATCAAGTCCGCGGACGAAGATTGAAATAATACCGGGGATGATGATCGCAATAGAGAGGAGGTACATCTTATACCTGAGGCCGATGAAATTGATCTTAATATTCTGGAAGGCATTCATGGTATACTTGTTCCCTGTCGTGATAGTCATGTTCCTGTCGAGCATCCATTCAAAAAGCAATCTTGCGAGGAATATCGATGAGAACAGTGAAAGGAGAAGGCCGATAACCAGGGTGGTTGCAAAGCCCTGGATAGGCCCTGAACCAAAGATGTACAGCACGACACCTGTGAGGATAGTCGTTACGTGGCCGTCGATGATAGCCGAAAGGGCATGTCTGAAACCGTCTTTTACGACCAGCCTCATGCCTTTGCCTGCTCGCATTTCTTCCCGCATTCGCTCGTAGATGATCACGTTCGAGTCCACTGCCATAGCCAGGGTAAGAACGATACCGGCGATACCGGGGAGGGTAAGTACGGCTCCGATAGATGCCAGAACTCCGAAGAGGAAGAACACGTTGGCGAAAAGTGCAACGTCGGCCACATGGCCTGCACCGCCATAATATAATGACATATAGAGGAGAACACCGATAAAAGCAATGACAAACGAGATTAAACCTTTATCGATAGATTCTTTACCCAGTGAAGGCCCAACAACTTCTTCCTGTACGATGCGGGCAGGGGCCGGGAGCTTACCTGCTTTGAGGATGTTTGCAAGGTCCTGTGCTTCTTCAACAGTCATGCTGCCTCCGGTGATGGAAGACATACCATTGGGAATTTCGCCGTTTACATTGGGGTAACTGTAAACATAACCGTCAAGGACAATGGCGATCTGTTTGCCGATATTGTCACCGGTGAGACGTTTCCATATACGGGCGCCTTCGGAGTTCATCGACATTGAAACTTCAACACGGCCGTTGTTGTCGTAATCCTGCCGGGCGTTAACGATCACATCGCCGCCCAGTGCCGGGGATCCGTCGCGTGAAGTGACTTTCAAAGCGATCAGTTCAAGTACATCTTTCTGGCCTTCCCTTGGTTTCACTGCCCATGCGAGTTTAAGGTCGCGGGGGAACATATGTTTAACGAGACGAAGCATATAATTTACCCTGGCGGTGTCCTTGATAAGGGACCTGCCTACCATGGCATGATCGTCGGCCATGTACTGTCCGTCCTTATTCTGATAAATAGCCATGGCCAGAACTGCGAAGAGCGGGTTGTTTTTCATCCATTCTTCGGTCTCTGCTTTTTTATTTGTTGCAGCGCCCTTGGTGCTGTCTTTGCCTAACTGTTTAAGGAGGGCATTTCCGCCTGAAGTATCTTTCCTGACAGCTTCAGTCTTGGCAGGAACAGCATCCTTTGAGGTGGTTTTCTTTTCTGAAAGGGCGAGCTTTTCTCCGCCTTTTCCAATAGCTGCGGGGTCAATTCTCAGAGTGTCCCTTTTCATCGTATCGGCCCCTGAGCTTAAAATAGCAGCCATCTTTTTATTTGCTTCGGTAAAGTAGGGATGAAGCTGGGTGAACTGGTAGGTTTCCCAGAATTCAAGCTGCGCACTTCCCTGCAGGAGTTTACGTACACGCTCGGGATCTTTGATACCTGGTAACTCGATCAGGATGCGGCCTGCAGTCTGGAGTTTCTGTATATTCGGCTGTACAACGCCAAAACGGTCGATGCGGGTTGTGAGAATATGGTAAGTTCTGTCAATTGCGGCATTCGTCTCATCACGGATCACCTTGATCACTTCATCGTTGGTGGTGTTGAAGTTGATCTTGTCTTTTAATTCAACAGTATTGAAGATAGCTGCCAGCTTTGCATTCGGGTCCGTCTGTTTGAATGATTCGTAGAATATGTCAACGAAATCGGATGTACTGCTCTTCTCCTTCTGAATGGCCAGTTGTAAGGCTTTATTGAAAGTGGGGTCCTGGCTGTAACCTGAAAGAGCCCTGATAACTTCGGGTACCGATACCGCCATTGTCACGTTCATACCGCCCTTGAGGTCGAGACCAAGGTTTATTTCCCTTTCTCTTACATCCTTGAGCGTATATTTCTTGAGAAGAATATTATAAACATCAACATTTGCCATTGAATCATTGAAATATTCGTTCCTTGACCGGATAACCGAATCGGTAAGGTATTCCAGGCGGTTCTGATCACCCTTGGCTAATTTTACAGCCAGTTCCTTTCCCACCGGGGCATTGGCGTAATTATCAGCTTTTACCGAATAACGGTAGCTGATAAAGGTAAACGACAACTGGAATAAACAAACTAAACCGAATACAATCGCAAATAGCTTGACAGCACCTTTATTCTGCATGAGCTTGAAATTTAATTAAGAAAATTATTGTCTTATTTTTTGAGGGTGCAAAAATAGGACTTTCCCGCGAATAATAAAAGAGGTGGATTGAATTAAATTTTACCTGAAATTGATAGTCCCTTTGATTGTACCAGCGGGAAGCCGTAACAATATGAATTTACGCCAGGTGTAATTGGGGTTTTTTGCTGCTGTTTCAGGCTTGTCGGAGTATTTGATTGTGAATTTGGAATCATCATTTACAATCAGGTTTTTCGTGCCCTCAAATTTCTCTTCGCTGATCGTGGTCATTGCCCAGTAGCCGATGGTGTCCCTGGGAGAGATCGTCTCAAACACCAGTCTTTCCCCTCCGTGGCCTATGGTGTACCATCCGGTTGTCATCCAATACCCCCCGTCGGCAACATAACGGCACATTGCAACATAAATCTGTGCATTGTGATTGTTTTTAAAGACTATCTGGGATTGCCCCGAACAAAAAATGAACAGGAAGGAAAACAGGGTAAGCAATCTTGACATGGCTCCTTTGAATTTGGTATAAAGATAATTCTTTTCGGATTATCCTGCATCCTGCATCCCGGATATTGGAAGTCACAGTCCGGTTTGATCTGTGGAAAGTTTCCTGAGTATCTTGAGCCCCCTGTTTTTAAACCCCGGTGTTTCTTCATTAAGCCGGAATTCAATGCAATCGGCAAGCTCTTGTCGTATCTCAGGCTCCTTAAGCGAGATCCTGTATAAAACCTCCATGCAGTAAACTTTAACCGCTGCATTATGATTGGGGGAAAGTAACCAGTCAAAGCAGATATTGATGAGATTTCCAATTTCGGAAGACGGGAGAGGGGACCTGGATAAAATATGCAGTGAATGTCTTCTCAAAGCATCATGACAGAATTCAGGTAATAGCCTGGCGATCATTTCAAGGTGCCGGTTGATTATTTCCGGATTTTCAATCGAATATAAGTCAATAGCCCAGAGAATTCTCCTGCTGCAGGGTTCTTCATTTGATAAATATATGTGGATTAGTTCGTTATGCCATTCCGGATGTTGTCTCAGGATCTCAACCAGCCTGTCGGTATGGGCGCGACCCTGGGAGGAATTAATAATCTTTTTCAACTCCGAGCGTAACCGATCATCTATCTTATGGTCTGATATATAGTTCATTGGACCTGCGTTCTCATTTATTTGGCCTGTTTCAGCCCAAATTTATAAAGAATTTCATAAATACAAAAATCTTGTTTTACTTTTGCATGAAATATGAAACCTAAGTGAGTTACATAGAGTAAAAAACATCAAAGCAAGTGATTTACAATTAAAATAAAAGTCATGAAAATCAAGTATAGTGATCTCATTGAACAAACGTTTGAGTTTCCGCAGCCTGAATTTCAGGTGATTGACAATGAGTTATATTTTCATAAAGTTTCATTAATGGATGTTATTAAACAATATGGAACCCCATTAAGAATCACTTACCTTCCTAAAATATCCCAGCAGATACAAAAGGCAAAGCGTTTGTTTAATGTTGCAATGGCTAAAGTGGATTACCAGGGTGATTATCACTATTGTTATTGTACCAAAAGCAGCCATTTCAGTTTTGTGATGGAAGAAGTCCTTAAGAATGATGTCAACATTGAGACTTCATCAGCTTTTGACCTTCCCCTGATACATGATTTGTATAAAAGGGGGCTGATCAAGAAAGAAAAATACATCATCTGCAATGGTTTTAAGAGGCCTCAGTATATTGAACATATCCTTGACCTGGTGCACAACGGCTTTGTCAACACGATCCCTGTACTCGACAGCCTTCTTGAGATTGACAAATACGAGGAGAATCTTAAAACAAAGATGAAAGTCGGCATACGTATTGCCTCTGAAGAAGAGCCAAAGTTTGATTTTTATACTTCGAGGTTAGGCATCAGGTACAATGACATTGTTCCGTTTTATATGGACAAATTGAGGAATAATCCCAAATTTGAATTGAAGATGCTGCATTTCTTCATCAATACAGGGATCAAGGATACCGCTTATTACTGGAATGAATTGAATAAATCGGTTTCGGTTTACTGCGAACTCAAGAAAGTCTGTCCTGAGCTTACGGGATTGAACATCGGAGGCGGATTCCCTATAAAGAACTCGCTGGAGTTCACTTACGACTATGAATACATGGCCGAAGAGATCACGGCCCAGATCAAAAACATCTGTGAAAAGAATGAGGTGCCTGAACCTGATATTTTTACTGAATTCGGATCATTCACCGTAGGCGAATCCGGCGCTATACTTTTCAGCGTGGTAGACCAGAAGAAGCAGAACGACCGTGAAGCCTGGGATATGATTGACAGTTCATTTATAACAACCCTGCCCGATACCTGGGCTATCAACCAGAAATTCATTCTCTTGTCAATAAACAACTGGGATTCGGAGTATGAGAGGGTGTTCCTTGGCGGGCTTACCTGCGACAGCGAGGATTACTACAATGCCGAAGGCCATACCAACGCCGTGTTCCTTCCTAAATTTACAAATGAACCTCCGCTGTACATTGGGATGTTCCATACCGGGGCTTACCAGGAATCACTGGGCGGTTACGGAGGAATACAGCATTGCCTGATCCCGGCACCCAAGCATGTTCTCATCGACCTTGATGAAAATGATGAAATCTTTACGAAATTGTTTTCAAAGGAGCAGAGTTATAAATCAATGCTGAAAATTCTGGGGTATTGATTACCTTTGCAAAGCGGAATCAGCAATCATTAAAATTTTTAATTATGGCAAAAAAATCCAAGCAAAAGCTCGAATACCTGAAAAATGTCGTCAGGCATATCGATATCAAATCGTTTGATTCTACCCCCATCATCAATTCGATGAGGGATATGTCGTTTACCTCCAGGGATACTGCTTCTGCAGCAGATATCCTTAACCGGATGGTAAAAGAGAAAGGCTGCACCGTCTTCCTGACTATTGCCGGCAGTACCAGCGCAGGAGGGTGCATGCAGGTTTATGTGGATATGGTAAAGAACAATATGGTGGATGCCATCATTGCCACCGGCGCAACTATTGTCGACATGGATTTTTTTGAAGCTCTCGGGTATAAACATTATAAAGGGAATCCTGTAGCTGACGATAAGGACCTCCGCAAACATTATATCGACAGGATCTACGACACTTACATTGATGAGGAGGAACTTCAGAATTGCGACCTGACAATTAAAAAGATCGCAGACAAACTGGAGAAACGGCCGTATTCTTCCAGGGAATTTATCCGTGAGATGGGTAAATGGCTTGTAAAGAATTCGAAGAAACCCGACAGCCTTGTGCAGGCCGCATACGAACATAATGTTCCCATCTTTTGTCCTGCTTTCAGCGATTCAAGCGCCGGCTTCGGATTGGTTGCCCACCAGTGGGAAAACCCCAAATCTCATGTCTCTATTGATTCTGTAAAAGATTTTCTTGAACTCACAAAAATAAAAATGGCTTCCAAGTCATCGGGACTGTTTATGATCGGAGGCGGAGTTCCCAAGAATTTTGTCCAGGATACCGTTATTTGCGCCGAGGTGCTTGGAAAAGAAGTCGGCATGCATAAATATGCAGTTCAGATCACCGTCGCTGATCCCCGCGACGGGGCCTGTTCAAGCTCAACCCTGAAAGAAGCTGCTTCATGGGGTAAGGTTGATACTGTTTACGAACAGATGGTTTATGCAGAGGCAACAAGCGTTCTGCCGCTTATCATCAGTTATGTTTACCACAAGAAAGACTGGAAAAAAAGGGCAAAGTACGAATGGACGAAGATGCTGGATAAATAAATGCGAAAAGCGAAAAGCGAAAGTATTTTCGCTATTTCGCTATTTCGCCATTTCGCTTTTTAATATCGTAGCCATTTCCACAATTCCCTGTAATTAACCTTTTTGCCGTACATTAATATACCAGTGCGGTAAATTTTTGCGGCCATCCAGGTCGTACCAAGGAAAGCGAGTATAAGCATTGCCATTGAAAGGGCAACCTGCCAGTATGGGACTCCGAACGGGATCCTGATCATCATTGCAACTGGAGATGTTAAGGGGAAGACAGAGAACCAGAAAGCAACCTGTCCTGAAGGATCCTGTATGAAAAACTGGGCCATCACCATTGAAAGTATAAGCGGGACTGTTATCGGCAGCATAAACTGCTGGGTGTCCGATTCGCTGTCAACCGCACCCCCTATGGCAGCGAACAGTGAAGCGTACATCAGGTAACCAAAAAGAAAGAAGAACAGGAACGCTCCTATCATCACAGGGAAATTGACAGAACCAAGAGCCTCGATAACCACGTTCACCCCTTCATCCCTTCCTTTAGATGATGCAGTTGAATCGGGGAGGGGGAGGTTGTCGGGATTGTACTTTGCCACATTCTGCATCATTGCCTGGCCTGCAGTATGCTTATCAGCTGATTTCCCTGCAAAAGTTGAAGTTACAACGGTAACAATACCGAAGGTCAGGACTACCCAAAGCAGAAATTGTGTAAGACCTACCATTCCCACACCAACTATTTTCCCCATCATCAGCTCAAATGGTTTAACTGATGAAATGATGACTTCGATAATGCGATTGGTCTTTTCTTCAATAACTCCCCTCATTACCTGGGAGCCGAACATGAAAATAAAGAAATATATGAGAATGCCTGCAAACATACCAAGCACCATGCTGATCTCGGTATAACTTTTCTCTTCCTTCCCGCCATCAGTGATCTTGATGGTATTCACGTCCACGTTTGTCTTAACGGAACGCAGAATGTCTTCGACATTGATCGGATTTTTCTTGTCGGTTTGCAGGTCCCTTAGCTTTGCTTCCAGCTTCATATCCTCAACCTGTTTGGTCATCACGTTGCGGATATAGCTTTTAACGTTTATAGCGACATTGCTTTCGGCATATAAAATCGCATTGCTTGGAATGCTCACTTCTGTTTTAGGGATGAACAGCAAGGCGTAATCCCCGCTTTTTACAAAGTTCGATTTTGCAGATCCTATATCAGAGCTCAGGTAGTGGAACTTTATGTTATCGGTATCCCTGAACTTTCCGAAGAAGATGCCGGTCTGGTCTATGACAGCCACTGTTTTAAGTTCATTTCCGCGGGTCGCCATATATATGGGTACTATCATGATGGCTGCCATCAGAAGTGGCCCCAGGATGGTCATAACCATAAAAGACTTTTTCCTGACACGGGTCAGGTATTCGCGCTTGATGATCAGGATGATTTTATTCATATCAGGCTTGATGAATAGTTTCGGAATTTTTTTCGGTGACAACCCTTATGAAGATGTCGTTCATACTGGGGATGATCTCGCTGAAAGAATGCAGCATTACGTTGGGCAGCAATGCATTGATAAGCTGGTTCGGATTTGATTCGGCAGGGATCCTGATGCCGGCCATCTTCAGGTCATGGTCATTCCACTCCCTGATGATCTGAAAAGCAGGAGGTAGTACGCTTTCAAGACTTCCCTGGAAATCTTTATAGGATATTTCAAAAGAATTAGTCTTATACGTCTTTTTAATATCCCTCATCGGGCCGGCAAGCACCACCTTTGCGTTGTTTATGAGGGCAATATGATCGCATAACTCCTCTACAGAGGCCATGTTATGTGTCGAAAATATTACTGTCGCCCCCTTTTCTTTCTGGGCTATGATTTCATCTTTGAGCATACTGGCGTTGATTGGGTCAAACCCGCTGAACGGCTCGTCAAAGATCAGCAGCTTTGGCTCATGGATGATGGTGACCAGGAACTGGACTTTTTGCTGCATCCCCTTCGAAAGTTCTTCGACTTTTTTATTCCACCAGGACTTCATCTCGAATTTGTCGAACCAGTGCATCAGCCTCTTATGGGCTTCCTGTTTACTCAATCCCTTGAGCTGGGCCAGGTACATTGCCTGTTCCCCGACCGACATTTTTTTATACAATCCACGTTCTTCGGGGAGGTAGCCGATATTGTAGATATCGTTGGGCTTCAGTTCCCTCCCGTTCAGGAAGAGCTGGCCTTCATCGGGAGCGATGATCTGGTTTATAATACGAATAAAGGTAGTCTTTCCGGCTCCGTTCGGTCCGAGGAGGCCGAAAATACTGCCTTCCGGTATTGAAATATTAACCTTGTCGAGAGCTTTGTGGCCGGAAAACTGTTTGGAGATATTCAGGGCCGAGAATAATTCCATAAAAATCGGGGTTAAAGTTGGAGGTGGGAGATTTCAGGTTAGACTGTTTTTCAGGCTTCAGGTTACGTCACAAAACGTAAAAAATATATGGGATGTCTAAATTTGTACATTGTAAATGGTACATTGTACATTCTTTTCCAGGCTACTCAAATATGTCTTTCATCCTGCTGAAGAACCCTTTTTCCTTTTCTGTGGGATTCGGATGGAAATTGGTTGATTTTGCCAGTTTTTCAAGAATGGCATGTTCCTCTTTTGACAATACTTTCGGGGTCCAGACGTGGATTGTCATCAGGAGATCCCCCCTGCCTTCATAGGAATTCACGCTGGGCAAGCCTTTGCCTTTCAGCCTTACAACCTTTCCCCCCTGGGTGCCGGCTTCGATCTTGACCTTTATCTTGCCGTCAATGCCCGGAATTTCCGCACTGGAACCTAATGCGGCTTCAGGAACCGAGATATATTGGTTGTAAAGAAGGTTATTCCCGTCCCTTACAAGGTCGGAATGCTTTACTTCCTCAATCTGGATCAGCAGGTCACCAGCAACACCACCCCTGGCGGCGGCATTTCCTTTGCCACTCATCGAAAGCTGCATGCCTTCACCTACACCTGCAGGTATTTTTATCGTAATGATCTCTTCACCTTTGATGATCCCGTTCCCGCTGCAATCAAGGCATTTATCTGTAATGACCTTGCCTTCACCCCCGCAATGCGGGCAGGTGGATGTGCTTTGCATCTGGCCAATGAAAGTTGAAGTGACCCTGGTCACATGCCCCGAACCTTTGCAGGTTGAACAGGTCTGGTATGCGCTGCCGCTCTTTGCGCCCGTCCCCCTGCATGTTACGCAGGCTACATACTTATTGACCTTGATCTTTTTCTCCACCCCATGGGCAATTTCTTCAAGTGTCAGTTTGACCCTGACCCTGAGGTTGGAACCTCTGTTGACTACTCGACCGCCCCTGCGCCCGCCTCCTCCGAAAAACGATGAAAAAGGATCGTCAAAACCACCACCGAAAATATCTCCGAAATGCCTGAAAATATCTTCCATGTTCATTCCGCCGCCATATCCTCCGAAACCACCTCCGTTACCCAAACCTGCATGACCGTATTGATCATACCTCTGGCGTTTTTCCGGATCACTAAGGATTTCATACGCTTCGGCCGCTTCCTTGAAATTCTCTTCCGACTCTTTGTCGCCGGGGTTTTTATCAGGATGGAAACGGATAGCCTGCTTGCGGTATGCTTTTTTTAGCTCTTCAGGCGTGGCGTTCTTATTTACCTCCAGTATTTCGTAAAAATCGCGTTTTGTTGTCATAAGCCTACCACCACCTTTGCATAACGGACCACTTTCCCATTCAATAAATACCCTTTTTCAATCTCATCCATAACCTTATTCTTCATTTTTTCATCCTGGGCAGGAATATTGGTAATAGCTTCATGAAAATCGGTGTCGAAAGGTTCACCAACAGTTTTCATCTGTTCAAGCCCCTGGCTTGACATCACAGTAATAAATTTATTGAAAATCAGGATTATACCTTCCTTCAGAGCCTCGGCGTTCTCTGTGGAGCCGAAAGCCTTGACAGCTCTTTCAAAATCATCCAGAACAGGTAATAATTTAACCACCAGGTCTTCGGATGCATTTTTACGGATATCCACTATATCTTTCAGGGTGCGCCTGCGGTAGTTGTCAAAATCGGAATAAAGTCTCAGGTATTTATCGTTGAGTTCATCCAGCTTTGCTGTAAGATCCCCGCTTTCCTCATCCGTTGAGCTGTCCAAAACAGCAGAACTGTCTGCAGTTCTGCCAGATTCCTTCTCCGCCTGGGTGGCCTCCTGTTTTTCTTTTTCTTCTTTGTGTTCTTTTTTAGACATAGCAGTATAATATGAATCGGGATTCTCTGGATGATATCAAAAAATTTGCCAAAGGGAATTTTGCGCCAAAATGTCAGGAATTGATGCGTTTTATTGAGGCGCCGAGATTCTGGAGCCTGACATCTATTTCCTGGTAGCCCCTGTCGATCTGTTCAATATTGTCGATAATGCTTTTTCCCTGGGCCGAAAGGGCTGCAATGAGCAAAGCAACGCCTGCTCTTATATCGGGGGATGACATCCTGATACCCCTGAGCGGATATTTATGATCGAGGCCTATTACCGTGGCACGGTGGGGGTCGCAAAGAATAATCTTTGCTCCCATATCGATAATCTTATCTACAAAAAACAACCTGCTCTCAAACATTTTCTGATGGATGAGCACGCTGCCCCTGGCCTGGGTGGCAACGACAAGCACTATACTGATGAGGTCGGGGGTGAAGCCTGGCCATGGAGCGTCCGCAATGGTCATGATGGAGCCGTCCATGAACGACTCAACCTCATAAAAGTCCTGTTGGGGAACAAAAATATCATCACCTTTAAACTCCAGCCTGATTCCCAGACGGCTGAACACATCGGGTATAGGCCCAAGGTGTTGTATGCCTGCATTTTTTATCGTGATCTCAGAACCAGTCATGGCAGCAAGCCCGATAAAGCTGCCCACTTCTATCATGTCGGATAGAAGGGTATGTACGCATCCGCCAAGGCTGTCAACACCATCGATAAAAAGAAGGTTTGATCCGATACCCCTGATCTTTGCACCCATCCTTTCAAGCATCAGGCAAAGCTGGTAAATATAGGGTTCGCAGGCTGCGTTGAAGATGGTTGTGGTTCCTTTTGCAAGAACCGAAGCCATAATGATGTTGGCTGTACCTGTAACCGAAGCTTCATCAAGAAGCATGTAAGTCCCTATCAGATCAGGAGCTTCAACACTGTACAACCCTTCATCAGGGTCGTATGTGAATTTTGCCCCCAGTTTGCCAAGGCCTGCAAAATGGGTGTCGAGCCGCCTGCGGCCGATCTTATCCCCGCCAGGGAGGTAAACGAAACCCTTTCCGTAACGCGACAGCATAGGTCCAAGGATCATGATTGATCCCCGAAGGCTGCCCACCTTTTCGCGGAACTCCTTTGTCTGCAGGTAATCGAAATTGATCTCACCTGCTTTGAAAGTAGCCGATGATCCTGACCTGGTGATGGTTACACCTAATGAAGCAAGGAGGTCGATAAGCTTGTTAACGTCCCTGATCGCGGGGATATTATGGATGGTTACCTCTTCTTTGGTAAGAAGACAGGCACAGATCACCTGGAGAGCTTCATTTTTGGCTCCCTGAGGAGTGATCTCCCCGCGAAGCTGATGGCCTCCGGTAATCTCGAAAGAACTCATTGCTGAGGACGGTTCTTGTTCCTGGGATTATTGTATTTGCCGTTGGGATTCGGGCGGAATGGTTTTCTTTTCTTGTTGAGGCCAAGGATATCGTTGGTATGCTGGAATTTAAAATCCTGTTTCAGCTTGGCTTTTCCTCCCGATAATTTGTCGAGGTGCAGTTCAATAAGTGTATCGTCAACAGATTCGCGGTTCCAGTTCAGGTATGATTTCTTCATATGCTGGGCAATAGCGTGCACCAGTGAGTCCTTCTCAGTGCCGTCCTCATAATCAACAGCTTTTTCAAGCATGAGGGCAATGTTTTTGCCATAGTGCCGGAATTGAATATCCTTATCGTGGTACTGCAGTTTTTCGGGCTTGAGGCTGGTGGATAAAGGAGGAGGAGGGGGGTAGGGAGCATCTACATCCAGCTTGAAATCAGAGATGATGTACATATGATCCCAGAGTTTATGTTTGAAGTCGGAGGTCTCTTTGGCTGCGGGGTAAAGCTGTCCCATTACATTGATGACGAATTTGGCAGCTTTTGTCCTTCTTTCCTTGTCGTCGATTGAACAAAGGTACTGTATCATCTTTTGCACGTTTCTTCCATATTCAGGAATGACCATCTGGTCACGGGCGGTATTATATTCCATTTTTTAAAAATTTCTGCAAAGATACAACTTATTCGGCTATCCTGAGCCTGGCGAATTTAAGCAGGAGCTGCTTCTGGCCAATGCCTGGGAAAAGCACGGTGGCTTTTTTGTTCGGACCTGAGCCTTCGATATTTGTCACCTTGCCTCTGCCGAATCGTTCATGTTCCACGTCCATACCTGTTTTGATATCTTCGATCTCGGCCGGCGGGATGGCAGATATGGCAGGATTTACCGGAGGCACAGGCTGTTTCACCGGTGGTTTTGGAGAAGGTTCATTCGCTGACGGGCCTGAGGATTTCCTGTCGGGGAATTTCCTCGGCGGGAGGTTCAGCCCGTCGAGCATGTTCGAAAAGTTGTCGGCCGAAATGAAACTCTCTTTTTTCTGCACCGGCCTTTTCGGCATATCAATCAGTTTTTCGGGGATTTCCGAGATGAACCTGCTGGGCTCGCACATGGTGAGGTTTCCCCAGCGGTAGCGGTTCTCGGCAAATGCAAGGGTCAGCTTCTCCCTGGCCCTGGTGATTGCGACATAGAACAGCCTGCGTTCCTCTTCGAGGTCGGTTCTTGAATTCATCGATTGTATCGAAGGGAAGAGGTTTTCCTCCAGGCCTGTGATAAACACATAGGCAAATTCGAGCCCTTTTGACTGGTGAATGGTCATCAGCAAAACCCTGTCCGTATCATCCTTGTCTCCGAAATCGGCATCAGTAAGGAGGGCGACATCCTGAAGGAATTCATCCAAAGTACGTACCACATTCTCCTCTATCTCACCTGTCTCCAGGTTGGTTCTGGGGCTTTCGGTAAATTCCTTTATAGCATTCATGAGTTCTTCAAGGTTCTCGAAGCGGCTTACACCTTCGGGAGTCTTGTCCTCATGCATTTCCCTGATCAGGCCCGAGGAAGCTGCGATATGCTTGGCCATCTCAAATGCGTTCTTGGTCTTGATCAGGGCGCCGAAGCTTTTAATCATGGTGATGAAACCTGTCACTTTGGCCCAGGTGCTTTCGGGGAACCTGAACGAGGCAGGAGGCGTCTCTATGAGGTCGTACAGGCTTTTTTTATGCTCATCAGCCAGAACGATAAGCTTCTCCACCGTTGTTTTTCCTATACCCCTGGCAGGATAATTGATCACCCTCAGCAGGGCGTCTTCATCCCTGGGATTGATCGCCAGCCTGAAGTAGGAGAGCATATCCTTGATCTCCTTTCTCTGGTAAAAGGAAAGGCCGCCATAAATCCGGCACGGGATATTGAGTCTCCTCAGGGCCTCTTCCATCACCCTCGACTGTGAATTGGTGCGGTAAAGAATGGCAAACGCCGAATTCGGCAGCTGGTGGTTCATCTTGTTCTCGAAGATGGACTGGGCGACCAGGTTACCTTCCTCGTTATCAGTTGAGGCATGCAACAGTCCGATCTTTGCCCCGCTATCGTTGTCGGTCCATACTTCCTTGAATATCTGGTTCTTGTTATTGGTAATGACCTGGTTTGCAGCCTCCACTATGATTTTTGTTGAACGGTAGTTCTGCTCCAGCTTGAATACTTTATGGTCGGGATAGTCATTCCTGAAATTCAGTATGTTCTGGATATTCGCTCCGCGGAAGGCGTAAATGCTCTGGGCGTCATCTCCCACAACACACAGGTTCTCATTATTCGCGGCAAGTTTTTTTACTATAAGGTACTGGGCATAGTTCGTATCCTGGTACTCATCGACGAGGATATACCTGAATTTCTGCTGATATTTGATAAGAACGTCAGGGAAGTCGCGAAGAAGGACATTCGTGTTAAAGAGAAGGTCGTCGAAGTCCATGGCAGAGGAGCGCCTGAGGCGGTTCTGGTATTGGAGGTAGATCTTCCCTGTCATCGGTTTCCCTGCTGCATTGTCATATTCCTGTATCTCAGGATTGCCCTGGTATTCTTCCGATGATATCAGGCTTGTTTTGGCTGCGGATATTCTTTGGGCTACATAGCCTGCCTGGTAAAGCTTCTCATCCAGGTTGTTCTCTTTGATCAGGTTCTTTATCACTCTCTTCGAGTCGTCGGAATCGTAGATCGTATAATTGGACGGATACCCCAGCCGGTGCCCTTCTATCCTCAGTATCCTCGAAAAGACCGAATGGAAAGTCCCCATCCACACGTTCCTGGCTTCGCTGCTGGCCACCATGGTATGGATGCGCTCGGTCATTTCCCTTGCGGCTTTGTTTGTAAAGGTAAGGGCAAGGATGTGAAATGGATCTACTCCCAGTTCAAGAAGGTAGGCGACCCGGAATGTCAGCACCCTGGTCTTGCCGGAGCCTGCGCCGGCAATAACCATCACCGGGCCTTCTGTTTCAACAACGGCCTGGCGCTGGGCTTCATTTAATTGTTCAAGGATTCCCGACATGTTTTTAAATCCGGGCAAAGGTAATAGAATACCATTCTTACCTGAGAGTTGTGAAAAACTATTTGCCTGATTTACCACTTACCCGGCAAAAAGTCACGCTTACTCGTCAAAAGACCTCAGGATAATTTTAAAATTCGCCCCACTTACTTGCAAACCGGATGCACTTACCTTAAAAACCGGCACAATGTCCTTCATAAAGGAGTCACATTTACTTATTTAATAGCCACAGTTAAGGCAAATACAGCGACAGATGCCAATTATGGCTTTCCCTGAGAAGCTGGCTGATATACATTTGCATCATGAATGAAAAGTTTTCAACCATTGTCAATATGAAAAAATATCTTATAAAACCAGGTTTTCTTTTTATTATTATAGGGCTGCTTTTCTTCAGTTGCAAAAAAGACTTTAATACTGCAACACCCGACCAGTCCTCAAATAATATTAAGTCGTTTTTTGACATGAAAGCCTCATCAGGCTTCAACTGGAAGACTACCCAGAGCATAAGCCTTGAATTATCATCCGCAACCAGATCTTACGTATTGATCAAATCAACATCATCGGGGATCACTTATTATAAAGCGCTTATTCAGCCTTCTGTAACATATAAAACCGTGATAACCATTCCTGCCTACGAAAAGGATCTGACATTTGATGTCAATGGTACACCTAGTTTAATAAAGATTGAAAATAATAAAATCGTTTATTCTTTCTGAATATAAAGATCTGTATAAATGAAAACAATTATGAAAATGATCAAGCAAGCAAAGACCTGGACAACGGTAATGATATTTGCGATGATTTCATTTTCCTCCGCCACTTCTTTTGCACAGCTTAAGTCGGTCTGCGATATTTATAAAGCTATGGGCGGCGGATATTCTTCGACAATCACCTCGGTTGTTTGCAATCAATCGGATCATTCACATACCATCACACTTACAGTTCAGAACGACGGATGTTCCGATCCCGGCTGTAAAGCAATTTCTTCATATGCAGTGCAGGCGGCAACAGGAACTTATTCCAATGTGAGCGTAAGTATTTTATATGGAGGAATGTACTATGCCAGTATTAACATGGGCCCTTCATTAAGCGGCGAATCTTTCACGGGATTCAGGATTGAAGGTATCGGGGGGCTTGGAAACGGCCATGTCGGAGTCTTTAAAGTGACTTACACTTTGACAGGATTGCTCCAGGATCAGCAGATTGCTGCTCACGGAAGCAGTTCATCCTTCAACACAAATTTTCTTATCCAGGATTTCCAGAATGTGATGACCTGTTATAATACCGATTGCAGCGGGGGAGGCCTGGTTGGACCAACAGCTTACAATGACAACGCCACAACACTTCAGAACACGCCTGTAATCATCAATGTTCTGGCAAATGACGTTGCCGGTTCCGGAGCTCTTGTCCCTTCAACAGTTACGTTTATTGCAGGCACAGAACCCAACCCTTCTTCTGTAGGTACTTTCACAGTCAACCATGTTACAGGTGCTGTAACATTCACACCGGTCGCAGCTTTTACAGGAGTTGCTACTATATCTTATAAGGTTTGTGATGTGAACAGTTTATGCAGTACAGCTGTTATAACTGTGACTGTGACGGCCGTTGTTCTTCAGCCACCTGTTGCAGTGAACGATAATGCAACCACTCCGCTTAATACGCCAGTAAACATAACTATACTTACGAATGATATTCCAGGTTCAGGAGCACTTGTGCCTTCCTCGGTCACCTTTGTCGGCGGGACTGCACCTCCGGTCTCCACAGGAATATTTACAAAAAATCTGTCAGGGTTGGTCACCTTTACACCTGCCAATGGGTTTACAGGGACGGCAACCATTCATTACACAGTATGTGACGTCAACTCGCTTTGTGCATCGGCTATCATAACAGTTATCGTGAGTGGTGGCGGAGGATGCCCCGGAGACCAGGACTGCGACGGTTGCACTGATAATGTGGATGATTATCCGGCCGATCCCACCCGTTGCTTCAATAATTACTACCCCGCTTCAGGGAACGGAACCCTGGCTTATGAGGACTTATGGCCTTCAAGAGGTGATTACGATTTGAATGACGTCGTTGTGGATTATCGTTTTAACACCATCACAGACCATAATAACAATGTCGTGGAAATTTACGGAACCTTCGTGCTTAAAGCCTCAGGCGCCTATTTCCACAACGGATTCGGTTTCCAGATCCCTACCGTTAATGTGGATCCAGCAAATATAACCGTGACAGGATACAATCTTTCACATTCATTCATATCCCTGAACAGTCATGGACTTGAAAATGGACAGGCAAAGCCGACCATAATTGTTTTTGATGATTTTCTTGGCCTTATGCCGAATCCGAATTGCGGAACCGGTGTAAATACGACACCCGGATGTGCTTATGTAAATCCTGTTACTATCACAGTACATATAACTTTCAGCAGTCCGGTATACCAGATGTCGCAAACCAATATTGAAAATTTCAATCCATTCATTTTTGTTGATCAGGTAAGATCCCATGAGGTTCATCTGCCCGATTATACTCCGACAAGCCTGGCAGATCCGACTTTATTCAACACTTTAGATGACAATTCTATCCCTTCTGCCAATAAATTTTATAAAAGCGCGAACAACCTTCCATGGGCTATCAATATTTATGAAAGTTTTGCTTATCCCAAGGAAAAAATTGACATCATCCATACCTACCTGCATTTCACAGACTGGGTTACAAGCGGGGGGATGTTATATCCCGACTGGTACCAGGATAAACCGGGATATCGCAATACATCCAACATCTACACTCACTAACAGCATAAACTCAGTATATATAACCTTTAAAAATCTATCATCAATCAAAAACAAAAAGAAATGAAAAAGTTAGTATTAAGTCTTGCAATTCTTGGGTTAATCCTGGCGCTTGCAAGCTGCAACAAAAGCAAGAATGACGGCACAAACCCCCAGCAGGTTTCGCAGGGAGTCAGCTTCTCCATCATCCCTGGTACAAACCCGGGTGGACTAAAGTCGGATTGTTTTTCAACAACTGCAAGCTATGCTAAAGTATGGCTCAGTGTCGGAAACACTCCTTATAACAATGGTAGCCCTATCCAGGTTGACATTTTCTACCTGACAGGGGTGCCTTACACCAATTCAATCCAGTTACCTCCGGGAACCTACACTGTGACTGATTTTATTATTTATAATGACAATCAGACACCGAATAACACAGGCGACGATATCGTTCTGGCAGCAGCTCCTCATACAGGTTCAACCTATGCACCTTATGTTGAACATCCGCTCACGATTAGTTTTACTGTTCAGGCTTTCAAAAAGCTGAATCAACCGGTTGATTGCATTTGTTACCAGCCAAGTAACTACACTGACTTCGGATTTGTTTTCTTCCAGTTACATGATGTCACCCTCAGGATGCAGCCATTCTTTGGTGACCTTTGTACCAAGGATTTCACTCATTATACAGGTTCACATTATGCTTCTCAAACTTCAGGGCTTCAACCTGACATGCCGGCTATATTCCAGATCCAGGTACTGAGGGAAGGCAACGTGATGGGTACCTTTAGCAATGACAGTACAGGCTGGTACGGAGAAGGACGCCCGATGAAAGTATATTATGCCGACAGGGCAGGGATCGTTGATCATTTTGAATTCAGATTATCGGTCCTGGTTAAAACAGGAAGCACTTTCAGCTTTGTTTATTTTACAAGCTGGTTCATCACTGATGCAAATCGCATAACCGATCCCGATAACAATGGCGTTATTGACTTCTCCATTGGCTTCTGCAACCCTAACGCAGATTATGTGCTGCCTCCGTACCTTGACATTCCTTCAACCTGCACATATACGATTTCAGCCTTCCCAGGTGCAAATAACGGATACGTCAGTGCAACACTGGGTAACTTTTCAAACGTCTATGCCGATATGTCAACCGGTACGTTCCCCTCATATTGTGTCGAGACTGCCTACACCATTACTGTTGGTAATACTTACAACATGAATGTATTTTCTTCCTTGTATCCCAATGCAACAGGTTTCCCAAGCTGGGCACAGAACAAACCATGGGATAAACTCAACTGGCTTATCAACCATCTTAGCTGGTACCCGGGATATACAATGTCGGACCTCCAGGGCGCAATCTGGGTGTTGGAGGAAAGCTGGAACGGTACTCCTTCAGAAAGTTATGTCAACTGGCCTTTGAGTACTATAGGTGCCAGTATGGTAACAGGTGCAGGCGCCAACGGAGCAGGGTATAAAGTACCTGTAGGCGGATGGGCATGTGTTGTCTTCATTGATCAGAATCCAGCCAACGGCACACATACTCAAACCATGTTTGTACAGGTTGATCCTTGATCCAAATAAAATCGAATAAAAAAGTAACAGAAGCAGCATCCTTCGGGATGCTGCTTTTTCCCCAAATATCAAAGTTCATTACAGAATACAATGCCAGTTAAGTGCAACCTCCGGAGCTATCAGATAAAACTATGAAAAAAACAATATCAATACTGTTTGTTCTTTCATTAGTCCTGGTATTTTCAGGTTGTAAAAAGTTTCTTACCGACGGAATAAGCACACAACAGGATACCCAGGGAGTCAGTTTCTCAATCGCTCCCGGTTCAGGCACCGGCGGGTTGAAATCAGATTGTTTTTCAACGACAGCAAGCTATGCAAAATTGTGGCTTACTGTGGGGAATGCCGCTTATAACAACGGAAACCCCATTCAGGTTGACATTTTCTACATAAGCGGGATCCCATATACTAATTCAATCCAGTTAGCCCCTGGAACATACACACTTACTGATTTCCTCATCTACAATGATAACCAAACGCCAGCTAATACCGCTGATGACGTTGTTTTGGCAGCTACTCCTCATACAGGATCAACCTATGCCCCTTATGTTACACATCCGCTGAACATAACTTTTACGGTTAGCAAGTTTGCCAAGCTTATGCAGCCAATAGAATGCGTATGCTACCAGCAAAGTAATTACACAGATTTTGGATTTACGTTCTTCCAGATCCAGGAAGTAACCGTCAGGCAGCAGGCTTTCTTCGGAGACCTTTGTGTTCTGCATATCTCTGATTATATTGGTTCCTTGTATCAACAACAATCTGCAGGATTACAACCCGATATGCCTGCAATTTTCAAAATTGAAGTCTGGAGGAACGGTACCATGATGAGTACCTTTGATAACTCGGCCTGGAAGGGCGAAGGCCAGCCCCTATTAGTTCAATACGCCGATCGCCAGGGTATCGTCGACAATTTCGAATTCAGGCTTAATGTCCTGGTCAAACAAGGCGCAGGGTTTAATTATACTTACGTCTGGAGCTGGTATGTATCGGATGCAACACCGATCATTGACCCTGATCATAATGGTGTGATCGACTTTGCAATCGGTTACTGTAACCCGGGCGCTGATTACCAGTTATCACCGTGGATAAACCTGCCCCCGACTTCTACCTATACCATCACGGGAAACTACGGGCCAGGTTCATCAGGTACCTTTATAAATGCATCATTAAGCAATGTTCCTGCAAATTACTTTTTCGGCAACAGCAACTGCTCTTCCTGGTGCATTGACTATAATTTTTCACTGAATAAAAACACGGCCTATTACATGGTTGTGTACTCATCCTTATATCCCAACCTGCTCCCCACTTTTGCCAAAACAAAACCATGGGATAAAATAAACTGGTTACTGAACCACCTCGATGCCTACAACGGATACCGCTGGTATGATGTTCAGGGAGCCATATGGACCTTATACGGATGGACCGGCCCGACTAAAACCGGCGTTCAATATCCCTTAAGGAGCCTGGGAAATCAAATGGTGACAGATGCCAACGCAAACGGGGGTGGTTACAAAGTCCCCTCCGGAGGAAATGCCTGCGTTATTTTTATTGCTTCAGGTACCCCTGATAACGCTTCCTCAGCGAATGTAGAAGTCATCATCATTAAATTGGATTCCTGACGAACAGGAGGTGTTGAGAGCGTTTATAAAAAGGCTTTTTTTGATCTTCAGTGGATATGCCGACCAAATTGACCACCCTGTGCCGATTCATTTTACCGACCTTCTGCCGATATAGTTTGACCACCCCACTTCTGCATTCTTAAGAAAGAACATTTTCCTGGTTTTTTAGGCGTTATACAAAATTAGACGGTTTTATATTGTTTCAACATCTTCTGTGATTTTATTTTTCAGTGATTTGCGCAGTGATTCTCCCAGTAGTTCTATACGGTGAGCGTCATGAACAATCCGGTCAAGGATAGCATCCGCCACGGTTTGTTCCCCGATTACCTCGTACCACTGAGCTACTGGTAACTGCGATGTGATGATCGTTGAACGGTTCCCGTGCCGATCCTCGATGATTTCCATGAGTACCGATCTTCCGTATCCATCCATTGGCTGCAAGCCAAAGTCATCAAGGATTAAAAGATCCTGCCGTTCTATTTTAGCGATCTCCCGGATATAAGATCCGTCGGCCTTGGCCATCTTCAACCTTGAAAAAAGTTTGGTTGCATTTGCGTACAGGACTTTGTAACCGAGTGTGCAGGCCTGATTCCCGATGGCGGATGCGATGTAACTCTTACCGATACCGGTGCTTCCGGTGATAAGCAAGTTCTCTTTGCGTTGAATAAAGGCGCATTCAGCAAGACGCATTAACTGGTTTTTATCAAGATTACGATCGATATCAAAGTGTAACTGTTCGACATTGGCCTTGTACCGGAACCGGGCGTTGCGCATTTGTCGTTCTATGCGGCGATTGTTGCGGTCATCCCACTCTGAGTCAATCAGGATGGAGACCATCTCATCATTGGTTACTTTCTCCAGATTGCCATTTTCCATACTTGTACGGAAGGCCCGGACCATGCCAAAGAACTTCATTTGTCTCATTTTTTGAAGAGTTTGCTCATTCATTTTTATAGGTTTTAAGTTAAACAAAAGCCCGGGACCGGGGATCGGTATCTGGCCCCAGTCCCGGGAAGATTTAGTGGTAATAGTTTTTGCCACGGATATTATCGTGTGGGGGTAATGGCTGATCACTGCCGGGTTCCGCCTCGTCTGTGTTCCCGTCAAGGCCCCTTTCAAGGATTGCCCGGATCGTTTGATACCCGTAATCGCCATACTGGAGGGCACGGCGGCAGGCGTTGTTAAGCCGCTCCTTGCCTACACGCGCAGCAAAGCTCAACACGCCCTGGCACGAGCGGTAAGTTTGTTCCGGGTGCTGGCGGGTATTCAGCAACTCAATAATGTACTGCTTTGTTTCCGGGCCAATCTCTTCTGCACGTTCAATAAACTTGTTTGGGTTCCAGTCGCTCATGTACCGGTGCTTTGAAGCGAGGTGTTCATTGACCGTCGTATATCCATACGGCTGCCTGCTCCTGTTGTGTATGGCAATACGTTCATAGCGGTGATACACCTCTACGACACTCTGGCTGTACAACAGTGTTACCTTCTTTCCGATGTAATGATATGGAACGCTGTAATAATGCTTGTCTTCACTGAGGTTGACGTAATTGTTCTTCATGACCGTAACGATCACCCTGTGTTTGAGTTCGTACCTGGTAGCGGCCAAAGGATGTAGCGTTTGACGTTCGGTTTCTTCAAACAGCTGCCTGCGGCTGAACGGCCTGTTTTTAAGCAACCGGTTATTATGCTCCTCCAGAGCCACACCGATAGACTCATTAATCAGTTCCAGGCTGGAATAGACTCTCTCTTTTACAGTGCCGTAAATCGTGCGATAGATGATCTTTACAGCCCCTTCTACCAATGCCTTGTACTTGGGCTTGTAGGGTGCTGCGGGCAGTGCAGCCATCGTGTAATGGCTTACAAAGTCACGGAATGCCTCGTTAAGTGTCGGTTCGTAACGGTTTCCCCTGATCACGGCTGACTTGAGATTGTCTGTAACAATGGCATTGGGAACGCCTCCGAAGTAATACAGAGCATTCTCACACGAGCCGATGAAGTCTTCTTTCTTTTGGCTATAACTGGCCTCTACATAGGTTAACTGGCTTGCTCCAAGGATGGCAACAAAGACCTCAACAGGGATTATCTCTCCGCTGTCAGGGTCTATGATATGCAGCTTCTGCCCGGCATAATCCACGTACATCTTTTCCCCGGCCTTATGCTCCATATGCATCACCGGGTTGCGTACCTTCAGCCATTTGAGGTAATACCCCTTAAACTGCGATACGCGGTATCCTTCAGGATGTAGTGCAATGTATTGCTGCCACAGCTTCTCTTTAGTGTTTTCCCTGTGTTTAAGGGCTTTCTCCATCTGTGGAAAAAACTCAACCGCGGATATATACCGGGGATCATCTTCGACATAATGACGCGGAACCATGTCCATGAAGTACTGCTCCAACTCCGTATCGCTCATCTGCTCAAGCTCCTGTGGAGTCTTGTTTGAGGCCAAAAACAACCGGATATACTTTTTTACACTATTGCGGGGAAGCCCTGTACGTTCTCCGATGGTCTGTTTGCTTACACCTTCGGTGTATAGCCTGATAATGTTTCTTACCTTGCTCATAACAATAAGTTTGTTTGACATTTATGATTTGTTAATATCTGATCAACATAATCATAAATGCCTGCCTTAAAGCAAGGAAAATATCGTTCTTAAGGGATGGTCAATTTGAATCGGCAGGGGGTGGTCAATTTGCCCCGGCGCGAGCCGATTTTTACACCGGCACAGAGGTGGTCAATTTGGATCGGCAGAGACTGGTCAAATGGGCTGGTTTATCCAGATTTCTGCGCCAGCGGTTCAATTCAACCCAACCAGGGCTCATATGGTACTCATGTTACTTTCTGCACTCACAGCGTGGCTATTCCCAGCTGTTCTAATCCTGTTGCCCCTGTTATTACCAGCGCCC